>Ga0210044_10006804_pt1 | contig 14906 bp, 12 predicted proteins | sample CryGey13umfilter_2_FD_183959 | JGI IMG/M metagenome (GOLD analysis project Ga0210044, IMG submission 183959) | Groundwater microbial communities from aquifer in Utah, USA - Crystal Geyser 4/9/14 3 um filter (SPAdes) (version 2) | ecosystem: Environmental > Aquatic > Deep subsurface >...
AACTGATACAACCTACGGTTCGCCATAATAAAATCACCTCCTTTTGTCACGGGGTGATTTTATTTTCTCACAAGGGCTACGCCGTTAAACGCACACGCCGGCTAAAGCCGGCGGTTTTTCCTCATAACAGAAAAGGGGCCAAAGGGCCCCTCTTTTTTCTCTAATGAATTAAGAAAGAATATTCTCTTCCACCCACGTTGCAATAGATGCTCGTTGTGCTTCCTCAATAGGCACTTCAGACAACGCCACCTTCACAGCCTCCAAATCAACTCCCTCCTTCATGCCAATCAGAGCCATCCTCACGGTGTTAAATTCCGTTCCTAACCCCATTGATTTTAAAACACCCACAAGCCTTCCCACCATTGGTCCGAGGATCAACTTCGGTGCAAACGTATCCTTCAACTCAGAAAGGAGGTCTTCAACCGGCCTCAGGCGGTCCTTCTGTCCAGCAAACCGATTCACCTCTTTCTCGATACGGACATCTTTCAATCCACCCGCTTTCCACGCCTGCATATCGGAATCCGCATCCAAAGACACCTTGAGTGCCTGAAGTGTCTCGTAATTGTGTTTGGAGTCGAGCAAGAAGACGAGTGCATCCAAATTCGGAACTGACTCTGTATGACGTGGATCATCTGACTGATAGGAAGCAAGCTGATCCATGTAGCTTGCTGTGATCACCCAAGCAACCTCCTCTTCACTCAGCTCACCAAAATACTCTTCATACGTTGCGGGTTGTGTTCCTTGAAACTGAAAAGCAACCTCGTGATTTCTTATGGCAGCCACAATGAGAGAATCCACCCCCACACCCTCCATTCCTTCGATCGTATCTGCTCCGGCATCTCCATGTTTCTGTTCTTCGTGATAATACGAAATAGCTTCGATATCACTCTCACGCAAAAACGCTTCTAAGGCGACTGGATCTGGATGCTCTGCTAAATCTCCAGGGAGCATCGCCTTCCATGCATCCCAGCTGATATCCTCTTCACTTCCATCTGTTCGTTTGAGCTTAATCGTGCTCTTCTTCTCAAGGTCATGAAGCAGTGCGTAGCGCTGAAGTTTTTCTTTGTCACCTGCCGTTGCACGCTGAATAATAACTTTCATTTCCTCTGTGACAGCCTTTGGAAATTTCCCAGCATAAAGATCCTCAATCGTATCCATGATCTTGTCGAGGTGTGTGTCCATATACACCCCCTCATTGTGATACTTCCCCCACTGCGGCACGTTGAATGTTTCCTGGATTGCTGCACGAAGTACTGCTTGTTCTTCACCTGGAAAAAGCCTATCGGTCATGTTGGTGAGACGTTCAATACGTTCAGCACGTTCTGCCTTTTCAGCTTCTACACGTTCATGTAATGGCGGAAGGGGTTCTATTTCTTTTGAACAGATGCAAATAACATTGCCACATGTTGGGCACATACCGGCAGCGCGCGCCGCATCAGGATTTCTATCTCGCATAACGAATAGTGATTACTGATTGCTGATAATACTGTTCCCATTCTACATCTAAGTGAAAACTTAAGATTGAGAGGTATCTAAGTTATCCACAAAACAACCATTGCTCCTTTAGATTCAGCTCTTGCGTTCGGTTTTTGTTCGTGTCAGAATACGAACAGAAAGCGAACATACTTTTATGAGCCAGCTCACCAAAAAACAAGCAGAGGTCCTGACCTTCATCAAAAATCACATCGAGGATGAAGGCTATGCGCCATCGTATCGCGAAATCGCAGATCACTTCGGTCTCTCCTCCCCCGCAACCATCCATGCCCATGTGCAAGCACTCATCGAGAAGGGGCTGATCACAAATGGAGATGATGGTGAGGCACGCTCAATCGAGCTGGTCGAGGAAGAACCGAGTGGGCCAGCCGTCATGTTGCCACTCATGGGACTCATTACCGCCGGGTCACCCATCGAGGCTGTACAAGATAATGAAACGATGGCCGTCCCCGCAGACTTTGTCCTCGATGGCGCGAACTCGTTTGTCCTACGCGTCAAAGGACGCTCGATGATCGAAGACGGAATCTTAGACGGTGACTTCGTCGTCATTGAACGCAACCCATCACCACGTAACGGAGAAGTGGTTGTGGCCCTGCTCGACAATGCCTTTGCCACACTGAAACGGTTTTATCGCGAACGTAACCGCATTCGGCTTCAACCTGCAAACAGCTCCATGGAACCTATCTACGTGCAAGACTGCATTATCCAAGGAGTTGTGCGAGCCGTTATACGCAAGTTTCAGCCAGTGTAGCCCCTTGGCTGAGAGCATTGTGTAGGGATCCATAATACTCTCAGCAAAAGAAAAATCGCTGTCGTCCGGCAAGACAAAAACAGCGATCTTTCTAGGAACCACCTGGACACGTACGGATGTATCCGTTTGCGTAGGCGGCTTTTGAATTGTACTAGGAGCTTCTCGAAAACTCCAGAAGCTCACGCATGGAGGGGTTGGGTCACGAACCGGAACGTTGTTCCTGACCCCTTCCGGGACTGTTCCCCTTCCATCTTACCAACAACCTAACCAGCAATCGAAGATGAAGGCTGAGCTGCAAGATTGGTGCCGAGGAGTCCTCTTCCACCCATGGGCGTGTGGAAGATCCCTTCTCAAAACCCCCTTGTGGCCCAACCTTCGTCTTAGACGATGATCCCGCTAATCATAACCCAACGCTTATGTCTTCCACATCCGTTCGCTACAACGCCATCACTCTCTCGTTTCTTCCGTATAAGCGTGATCATCGTTTGGCAAAAAATGTTCGTTCGCTGCGTGTCCGCACTTCCCGTCGCCGTGCCCGTCGTGCTGTTCGAGAACTTCTCTCACAGATGAAAGAACTCTATGCACGAACTCCTTAACGACCCTGTAGACGTCGTGGTCTCCTTCAAAGACAACCGCGTCTTTCCACGCACCATGCGCTGGAACCAGCATGACTACAACATCAACCAAGTCAATCTAGTTCACTCAGCCCACGAGGGTCAAAAACGCGTTTTCTTTTTCTCGGTCTCAGACACAAGTAACTATTTCAAACTTAAACTTGATCCGGAAATACTCGAGTGGCGCTTGGTCGAACTTTATACGGACGGATAATCAGAAAAGCACCCCGTGTGATGCTGTCCCAAAACTCGATGAGATTGGCTTGAACGGGCTGTCGGTCGCTGAAAACCTACTCAAACGTAGGTTGAAGCGACGACTGGGTGCCCGTGAAAGCCAAGATCGCGAGTTTGGGGACAGCATCGTGTGGGTGCTTTATAGCTTCAGCTCGTAGTGACGATCCGACCCCTCAACAAGGACGAACGGTCCCTCCTCAAGGGTCTCGTAGATGTGCCGAGCCCCCGTGCGATGTGGCTCCGAAATCAACCGAAGCTTGTGCATGTGGTAGTACGTGTCTGCACGCATCTCTCTGACCACGTGGTTCATGAGTGCACGGCAGAATCCCTTTCCGCGGTGGTCTTGATGCGTCAGAACGTCGTCGATCTCCCCGACCCAGCCACGCTTGGTTGGATGCCGAGTCAGGAACGTGCAGTAGACGAGCTCCCGAGTCTCCTGATCGACGATCAGGTAGACCGCATGTTCAGGCCGCATCAGAAAGCCCTGCTCGAGGGCCTCGGTCATCTGCTCCACAGGCCCTGACTCAAGCAAGTCTGCCCCTTGCTCGTTCAGGAACCGAACCACTGCGACGAGGTCCCAGTGATTCCTTGCGATGGAGATTGGATATCTCTTGACGTCGTATGCCATCTGCCCTCCAGACGTAGAGCCTGACAAATATGACTCCCTATGTCAACCGACCGCATCATCATCCACATCGACATGAACTCATTCTTTGCCTCAGTTGAGCAGCAGGCGAATCCTTTTTTGCGTGGAAAACCTATTGCTATAACAGGAAAAGACCAGAAGCGTTCTGTGGTCACGACAGCCTCCATCGAAGCCAAACGGCTTGGTGTTAAAACAGCCATGTCTACCTGGGAAGCCAAACACATCTGTCCTTCACTTATCCTCTATCCAGGTGACCCACACAAATACGCAAGCGTCATGGAACGCTTCAATGCGATCTACCAAGACTTCACTTCACGGGTAGAAATCTTTAGCGTCGACGAAAGTTTTTTAGATGTGACCGAGGAAGCAGGTGACTATTTCGGCGCGACCTTTATTGCACAGACAATACGCGAACGCTTGCGTGAAGAGCTTGGTGAACACATCACGGCTTCTATGGGCATTGCTCCAAATAAACTCATGGCCAAACTCGCTGGTGAAAGCGTCAAACCCAATGGACTCACGATTGCTCGACCTCAAGACGTCATCGCCCTTTTGGACCGCTCAGAACTCCAAGACCTCTGTGGGATCGGCCCCCGCATCTATCAACGATTGAGTAACCTCGGTATTGAAACATTTAAACAGCTAAGAGAATTCCCTCTTGAAGGTCTCCAGGCTGAATTCAAGAGCTATGGCGTCTGGCTGCACGCAGCTGCCCATGGCCACGATTCCAGCTACATCATCTCTCCAACAAAAAAAGGCGTTCGAGGTGTCTCAGAGGAAGAACCCAAATCCTATGGACACTCCTACACGCTCCCTCATGACACCCACGACACCCTCGCCATCAAACGCTACCTCCTCGGTCTTGCAGACAAAGTTGCCTGGCGCATGCGGCGCGATGACTATTCGGCTAAACGCATCACCACCCATATCAGATTCGGAGATTTCACAAGTGTGACCGAGCAGCGAACACTCAACGAACCCACAGCCGACGGCCTGACACTTTTTCAAATCGCCTGGAGTATGGTGAACCACCTGATGCCAACATCTCGATCAAACGATCAACCCGTACGTCTTGTGGGACTTTCCGCCTCACAACTTACCCACGACAGGCAACAACAACCACTATTCAAAAAAGAACAGAAGGTTCATTCTGTTCTTCCCGCACTCGATGCACTCCAACACCGCTATGGGTCTGGTATCTGGACCCGAGCTTCTCTCGCCAAAACCCATTTTAAAAAACGCTCAGGGGCCTGTCCCACAACTCCGCATGATGCAGATTGCCAGCACAGTCGAGCGAAGCGCCGGTAAAAAAACAGAGGCATAGCAGCGCTATTCCTCTGTTTTTTTACCAAGCTGCAGCCGGCTGTGCTGTGCAAGATGCTCATGTCGGAGTTTTGGGACAGGCTCAAGCGGGTTTCACTTCGATCATCTCGTTTAGCGTTTACCGAACATCTCCATCACGAGCCACGTCTATCTCACTCCATGTAAATCTTTCTCACAAGCTCAAGCCTCTCGTTTTTTGAAATAAGAGATCCCATGACCCTTGTCAGGATCTCAAGTCGAGCGTCTGGAGCAAGAAACTGTCCCGGCCCCCCTGGGGGCCTCCCCTGCGTATTCCAAGCCTCCACAAGCGGCTTAATTCGCATAGGAACCAAGACCGTCACCATATCATCAACTTCATCTTCGTCTGTGAGCTGCTCCTTAAGCTTATCAATCCCTTCTTTCTTCTCCGCAAACCTTTGTGGGGAAATCGTTAACTGAACGCCGATTTTACGCGATGTTTTTCCTGTCCGTATCTTTTCTGCCTCATCATGAGGGACCACAACAATAAAATCAATTTTCTGCACCGCATCCTGATACACATCTGCCGGTTCCACGCGAAAACCCGCTTTGTAGTCGATTGAGATTGTTTTGAGATAAGAAAAAACGACTTGCTCTCCGATAAATCCAGATGCGGTGTCTGTCACCTCCCCAGTATCCAGCGCCTTATGCATCAGCTTGCTGTTGGACCTAAACGAAAGGGACTGCATTGACCCATCAAGCTGACCCGAGACTTGTCTGCGGAGCTGCTTATCAAGCAGTGGCAATAAATCTTCACGCGCCTCTTCAAGCGCATACAATTTTCGATCCAAACGTGGACAGGTCTCAGGATCCAACTGATAACGATTTCCCCATCCAATATCTGCCAGGATGCTTCCGAGAGTGATTGGATAATCTGTTCCATCATCTTTCTTCCACAGATAGCGTCCATTTTGATAGATGACCACACGTACACCCTCTGTTGGTTCTTGAAGCTCCTGATCACCATCGATCGCACGCAAACGCTCCTTGAGCTTTCGCATGATCATTTGCTTTTCTTTTTGAATCTCAAAAATCTTCTGCTGCGTAAGTTCAGATGTTCCAACTCCCTCTTGAAGAGCCTCACCAACAAGCTCATCCACTTCCGCACGTAGCTCTCCTGAACGGGCCGCTTGTTTTAACGCTTCCCACTCATCCTCAAGGAGCTCAGCAATACGACGCTCATGTGCCTCATCTGTTTCTAACGAACGATCAATTTGCTCTTTTGCCTTTTCCCCATAACGACGAAAATGCCCAAACATTTCACCTCGCAGCATAAACCTAAATTACTTTTTTAGAACAACGGTAAGCCACTCAACACCGAGAAGGGTTTGCTCATCCGTGTACACCATCTTATACAACCCCTCTGCCATCAATCGAAAATCTGACTCTTGATAGAAGTAAAATGTTCGAGGACCATAATCGTCCACACGTACATATTCATGATAATCATCTCTCTTCACAGAAAGATACACGACACCACCATCAGTCAATGATCCATGGATTCGAGTCAACAACTGTTGCACCTCCTCTCGATTCAAATGAAGAAAGGATGCAAACGCATAAACAATATCTGTTCCATCTGGAATCTCATAGGTACGCATGTCTTCGACCAAAAACAAGGCTCTAGGTACCCACTCCCTCGCCAGTCGAATCATCTCTTTTGAAGCATCCACACCTGTAAACCGCTTCGTACGTTCAAAAATGACCTGTGCATCACGTCCGTTTCCACATCCAAGTTCAACCACACAAGGCTCACCTTCTCCTCCCCAAAGATCAATCCCTCGATCAATATCAGCCACCCGCCGACCAATGTGAGAAAACTTTTCGGCGTACGCTTCTGCAGCACGATTGTAAGTTTCTGTTGTTCTATTCATAGACGTTTTATGCTCCAAGATCTCCCTCGTGTTGATACATGACTCTGCTATGCGCGAGTAATCCTTTTCAAAATCGCACGCAAAATAAACTGAGTGTGTCGAACGTTGGCTTCTGGATCAGATCTGTCTGGATCAGATGCAAGTACGTAAGCACTTCGAAATTGCTCGATGAGTTTCTGTGTTTTTTCGTTGATCGTCAGCGGTGTCGTCTCCGGCACAATCTCACCCACTTCGTCCAACCAAGCAAGAATAGCGTCCTCAAACATCTGGCGTGTCTGTGGCTCCAAAATGAATTCAGAGACAGACCCCCACAGACTTAGAGCCTCTATCTCACTCATTTGTGGTTTGAGTTTGGCGAACACTTGCTCAATCACATCAGCCTCATGCGCGAGCTGTTCATGTTCTTTGAGCGCATCCTTATTGAACTCAATGCGTCGCTGATAATCAAGCAGATACCCCTGCGTTGAAAAGAGTGTCCCATCGCCTAAAAACTTCTCGAGTTCCTGAATTTCTCTCAGTAACTTTTCTTTTAAGTGGGTCTGTTTTGTTTCTCGCAACTTCGTTCCGAGCGCACGAAAACGTTGCGTGTGCATCCTGTGTTCACCTTGAAGTCGATCGATTTCGTTTTTATATCCCTCAATGCGCATCTGAATTTCTTCAAGAGACAAGCCTGGTGCCTGTCCATCTGTCCAAAACGTCGTGATGAGTGTATCGATCTCCCCTTGAAGATCCTCTGATGTATCTTCACGTTTACCCCGCACCGACCATTGCTTAAATTGCTTCAAGTGCCAGGAAAGATAGTTCCCAATCGCTGCACCCAATAACCCGACATTTGTTTCCAAATCACCAGATATGTACCTTTCCACAGTGTTTTGAACCGTCCCCTCGTTATTCTGCTTGAGTAAACGACGTAGTTGTTCCAAATCGTGAACAATGACAAACCCCCCTTGCATCTCATCATGATCCGAAGCAGAGTCTGGATCACCACCTTCAAACAAAATAGATTGCACAGAGTCCGGGAGCCCCTCAACATTGTCTCTCATTTCCTGAGGAGTACTCCAAAGTTCTTCTATGTCACAAGTGCCAAAGACGTCTTTTTCCTTAAGTGACTCCTTGGGATGTTTCTTTCCTTTGTGTGAATCTGGATTTCCAGACCTTCTCTCAGGATGTGAGTGTTGAAGTCCAAAACGCATAACAGATCGTTTATAACTTAATTCCCAAACTCCCCCTCAACACGTTTGACGATTGGATCCGACGTTCCATCATACTGATTCACCGTAATCACGATCCCCGTGTATTCAAAATAGTCCACATCATCATCACCTGCCACCCATTCAATCATAAACGCCCCATCGTCATTCGTCACCATCTCTCCGAGGGAGAAAAAATCATACGGCAACTTACGGATCAACCAGACTTGGTAATAATGCACGTCGCGATCAATCTCGGGAAGCGAGAGCTCTGCTTCAAAATAGTACCGATCATCCTTTACACCCCGCTCTGCCTCACCAAGCAGCTCCCCTGTTGAGATCCAGTGGAGGGTCGCCTCTTTACTCTCTGTATCAATGGCTTTGAGCACCGCCTCTGAAATGGGATCAGGAGTCAAGACATCCACAATAGAACTTACCAAAACTTCCTCTAGTTCTTCTTTTGGTGCACGAAACCACTGAACAGCAAAAATAAACACAATAAACAACACAACGACCATCGCCCCCGTGCCCACGGCAGAACCAAGGCGTCTGAATTTACCTGGTCGACGATCGTATCCCATATTACGTACGCTGCGAGCGTATGACGGCTTCAGCAACGACCTCAGCAAGACCAGGAGTAAACGGAGAAGGCATAATCATTTCCGCAGTCGGTTCTGGGATCATTTTGGAAAGGGCTTCCGCCGCTGCCACGCGCATGGCTGGATCGAAGCGCTTCACACGTGCCTCCAAGGCCCCTTTAAACATTCCTGGAAATGCCAAAACATTATTAACCTGATTCGGAAAATCTGATCGTCCCGTCGCAACAACTGCCGCCCCACCCGAGAGGGCCTCATCCGGCATAATCTCTGGAGTAGGATTTGCCATCGCAAACACGATCGCCTTATCCGCCATGGTGCGTACCATGTCGGCCGTCACAAGCCCCGGCTGGCTCACCCCAATAAACACATCCGCACCGACGAGGGCCTCGGCGAGTGTGCCTGTTCTCCCTTCTGGGTTGATCCGCGCTGCAAGCTCTTCCTTATACACATTCATCCCCTCGCGTCCCGGGGCAAGAATGCCTTTAGAGTCGATCATCGAAAGCTTCGTCATCCCCGCCTCAAACAACAGATGCGTAACACCCATGCCACCGGCACCGGCACCCGAAATCACGACCGACACGTTCTCGAGTTTCTTACCCACAACCTTGAGCGCATTCATGAGGCCTGCCAAAACCACCACAGCAGTACCATGCTGATCGTCATGCATAACCGGGATATCAAGTTCCTCAATTAATCGACGCTCGATTTCAAAACACGCTGGTGCAGCAATGTCTTCTAAATTGATCCCCCCAAACCCTGGCGCAATCCGCTTCACCGTCTCAACGATCTCATCAACATCTTGCGTATCTAAACAAATAGGAAAGGCATCAATCCCTCCAAACTGCTTGAACAAAATAGCCTTTCCTTCCATCACAGGTAGTCCAGCCTCTGGTCCAATGTTTCCAAGACCCAGCACAGAAGACCCATCTGTCACCACAGCGACGGTGCGCCCCTTAATCGTAAGATCCCACGCACGTGCCTTATCTTGTGCAATCACACGACAAGGTTCAGCGACACCGGGTGAATACGCCACAGCCAAATCCTCTGCCGTTTCAATAGGAAATGTTGACCGAATTTCCAACTTTCCCTGTTTCTGTTCATGAAGTTCAAGTGAACGCTTATTGTAATCCATATCAAAGCTCGTCAACATTTCTTAAAAAACTCAACCCACTGACATCGATCTCATCACGCTCTCCATAGTCGTCCAGCACAATCGTTGGTTCATCCTGTTCCCAACTCGATCGAGTGAGCGGAGAGATTGAGCGCTTCAGTCGAACCTGTTCGAATAGTTCATCTGGTAATTCTTTGAGGAACATCGATGGCTGACTGATCATGAGCGTATCATACCCAGAGGCGATCGGGTACGTGAAAAAAAGCTGTTTCCGTGCACGTGTTGTGGCGACATAGAACAAACGACGCTCTTCCTCAAGCCCCCCACGTTCTTCGAGTGCCGCTCCAATCGGAAACTTCCCGTCCAATAAATGCATGACAAAAACCGTATCCCACTCAAGCCCCTTTGCCTGATGAATTGTGGAAAGAATCATCTTTTCTTCATCTTCATATTCCCCGTACTCACGAATAGCGCCATACTCACCCGTGAGTGAAACCTCATCTAAAAACGTCTTGAGCGATGTATACCCTTCTGCGAACAACGCAAACTGTTCAAGGTCATCCAGTCGATCCATGAAGTCAGGATACTCCGCCTCAAGATAATCTCGATAATCACCCGCAATCACCGCTCGAATGAGATCACCTGGCAACTCCTCAAGTGCGAGCTTCCTCATCGTCCGTAAGCAGGTCATCCATCCCGCCGTCGCCCGCTTCCCCACCTTCATCTCTGTGTTCACAATCTCGATCAATGAATCATATCCCTGAAGCTGTTGGATGATTTTTTGTGCCGTCACGAGACCAATCCCTGGCTGAAGTCCAAGGACACGCATCCACGCCACCTCATCACGCGGATTGAGTCGAAGGCGCAAATGTGCCACCACATCTTTCACATGGGCACGCTCAAAAAATTTCAATCCCCCACGATACTCATAGGGGATGTCCCGTTTCATAAGTTCAAATTCAAGTGCCTGTGAGTGGAATGCGGCACGAAACAAGACAGCCATCTCACAGAGTGCCACCCCCTCAGTTCGAAGCGCTAACACTTGCTGAGCAATATACTGCGCCTCTTCTTGTTGATTCCCCGCCGGTACGAGATAAGGTTTCTCGATGGACTCACGAACAGCGGTCAGTTTTTTTTCAAACTGATCTTTGTTTTGCAAAATTGACTTGTTCGCGACGGCTAAAATCTCCGGCGTTGACCGATAGTTCGTTGTAAGATGAAACGTCTTCGTCCCCTCGTAGGTCTTTGGAAATCCAAGAATATTACGAATCTCGGCCGCGCGAAACGAATAAATCGACTGCGCATCATCCCCCACCACCAAGACATTCTGATGCACACTCGCGAGCTGACGAATAATCTCCGCCTGAACCACATTCGTGTCCTGATACTCATCCACCAAAATATATTCAAACTGCTGTGCCAGCCGATCTCGCACCACGGGATCTGTATAAAGCAGCTCACGGAGCCTCAAGAGCAAGTCGTCAAAATCCATGGCATCAGCCGCACGTTTGCGTGACTCATAGAGTTCTGCCACGCGCTCGATCACGGAAGTCAGCTCAATAAAGTTCGCATACCGCTCTTCAATCACCTCACCAACCGAACGCCCAGAGTTTCGAGCGTAACTCATGATCCCATGCATCTTTGCAGGAGATGGGAACCTCCGTGCGGTTGTATCAACCTCCAGTTCTTTAATACACACGTTCACAAGGGCCTTCGCATCCTCTTGATCGATAATCGTAAAGTTTGGTGAAAAGCCAATCCGGTCGGCGTACATTCGAAGCAGACGATTGGCGATCGAGTGAAATGTTCCACCCCAGAGCCCTGTTGGGTAGGTCCCTAATAGCTGCTCAACACGCGAGACCATCTCCTTTGCGGCTTTATTCGTAAACGTCACGAGCAAGATATGCTCAGCGGAAATACCTCGTTCCAACAAAAAAGCGACTCGATAAGTAATCGTTCGCGTCTTCCCAGATCCTGCCCCAGCCAGCACCAACGCCGGCCCATCAGCCTTCAACACCACCTCCAGCTGCTGTGGATTGAGCTCATTTTTGTAGTCAATGTTCGTCTTCGAGAGATCGAAGTCATCCTGTAAGACAAATTCCTTCATAGCGCGACCATTTTAACACAGGTATCAGAAAACCGATCCTGCGTGGATCGGTCAGCTTCCGAAGCGGAAATCTAGTGCGTCTTGTAGAGGTCGAGGACCCCCTGGAGGCCTTCGTAGACCTTCTCCGGTGATACCTCGTCTGCCTGGAACTGGCGGAACACGCCGTAGAGCGCCTCGCTCAGGCCTACGACGAGCCGGCTGCTGATGAGTCCAGGATTCCCCAAGGACAGGGAGTGCTCCATGACACGCACCTCCGTAAGGAGTGTGTGCACGTCGTCGTTCAGCTTCTGCACCTCGATGTCCGTAAACGCACGCTTGAAGCGGCGTGCTTTGGCCGGCACGATCAGTGCTTGGGCGAGGCGCCGGTGGATGAGGAGCAGTCCCAGCGACTCCCGGATGAGGTGCACCAGGGGACCGGCGTTCATGAACCGCTCTTCATCGCACAGCATCCGCCCGAGCTCGTCGAGCTGATCTGCGAGCACGAGCATGAGGGGCATCTGTGCGTAGGGTGCCGCATGGATCAGCTTGAGCGGCGCAGCGATACGTTCGACGCGGGACGCGAGACGCACAGCCTGAGCAAGATCGAGAGGCTGCTTGCGTCCCGGACTCCACCAACGCCCCATCGAGGCGAGCTCGATGTCCGCATGACGGATTGACTCCCAGATGCGAGTGAGCGCCTGAACGATCGCAAGATGCGACTTGGAGACGCGTGCCCCTGCTCCGAGGGCCTGCAGGAGCTGCTTGTCGAGCTGCACCGTCACGCCCCAGTTGGCCATGGCTGCTGCCATGGGGTTACCCCGACCGAGCTTGTCGAGGAGCTGGAGCGCACGTTCGGCGTTGGCGCCCGCACGTTCCTTGTACTCGCTCGAACCCTCGGCAGCCAGCCGGATGATCGCGATGAGACGCTCTTCGCGCTCGGCCACCATCTCGGGATCCCGCAGATCGTCGCTGTCGTGCACGGCCTGGAGCGCCCAGTGAGCGTCCCCGAGTGCCATCGTGAGCGTGGGGATCTCCTCGTCGTAGTAATCCTCGGCGTAACCCTCACCACGCATCGCACGCAAGAGGTCGCGGTAGACGACGCAGATCGGGATCCCCCCCTTCGCTCCACGGGTCCTCACGATGACAGCACCCAGGGGAACACGATCGTGAATTCCGATGTGGGTGTGGACACCTGGGCCGAGCTCCAAGGTATCGACACACGTGACGACCTCGGTCTTCCGATCGATGAACACGAGCAGCCTCTGCTGGTCCACCATGGGAACCTGCTCGTCGATTGAACGCGTTCCCGTGACTGGATTGATTGCTGGTTTCACGCCTTTCTCCTTTGCTTGAGGCGGAGAGGAAAAATAGTTGATTATTCCTTTTTTGTCAATACGAAAACCGACCCTGCGTGGATCGGTCTAGAAGCGCTTGCACGCACTCTTGAGGTGTTCGTGCATCTGTTTGATGTTGGGCCCACCTGCCGAGAGCGGTTGCATGAGACAGGTGTCTGCCAAGTGAATCTGGCTTGCCACGCCATGGACCAGCTTCCGCCTGAACCCATCGTCCCAGGCTTGACCCGTGACGGGATCCGTCTGGTAGAGCCGACGCTGCACACCACGCAGCTCATCATGCCAGACCCGCTGCTGAGAAGGCGAGAGGTCACTGGACGTTCGCTTGATCCTGGAGGTCTGTACGAGGATCTCCTCGAGCTGCCAGTGAAACTGCAGGATCTGCACGGAACGGTAGATCTTCTGAAGCAACGACTTCACACCAGCCATGAGCGCCGTGCCTTCATCGATCCGTCCAGCCTTGGCATGCTCTGCCGCACGTCGCATGACATCCACACACGTGTCCAAGTCGGTCGCAACATGCTGGAAGGTATGGTTGAACGGTCGCCCGACCAGAGTCCGGAGTGTTCTTGCGGAGCCCTCCATACTGGCTGCGACCAGCCTCACCTTACTCACCGTGCGATCTTCACCGAAGAGCACCCGACAACGGAGCCGGTGCTCGGCCGAGCGTGAGAGGTCCAAGACGATCTCACGGAGCCGGTCGATGTAGTGCTCGAGCACGAGCTGACGCCAACTGATCCTCCGGCCGATGCCTCGGATCTCGTTGACACGCTTCCTTAGTGCACGCTCACCTGCAAAACAGACGAGCGGTAAGCGACCGGGATTCGGTCGCCCGAGCGTATCCTTGATGGAAGCAGCCTGGGCCGTTCGCCCCACTGCCGCCACCTTGTTACGGTTCTGTACACGGGCGTGATCGTCTGCAACGGAAGCCGCACGCCACTCGTATGCACGTTGATCATCTTCACTCACCTCATGGAGGGTCCAAGAGGTGCGCACCATCCAGTCCAGTTCCTTGAGCCACTTCCTCAGATCCGGATCCTCCACCTCACGGTAGGAAGGCTCGAGCAGTGAAGCCACACGACGCGCGTGATTGAGTGAGTCGTAGGCGATGAACTGCTCGCTTGCCGGTTCGGATCGGGACCCACCCCGACGCTCGGTGAGCGCGAGGTTGCGCCAGAGCACCTGACCAGTCTTGAGGCCATGCCCATCCTCAGTTGTGAGGTACAGGCATCGGTTCACGAGAATGATGAGACGAATCTCACGGATCTCGAGGGGGTCTTCCCCATCACGTGCGAGCGTCAAGTCACGTGTGACATAGACGGGCTCAAGCGGATCGGGCAAACGAACACGTTCTTCCTTGTACACCAAGGTCTTGTCCTCCGGAAGATAATTTAGTGGTGAATGAAGTCACCACCTACAAAGAGCGAGCGCTACAATCTAACCCAAAGAAAACAAGAAGTCAATGACTTCTTGTTAATTATTTTCTTCTTGGTTTCAAGAATTTAACGCAACAAGTTCATTAAACTTTTCATCCGGCTTGTAGAAGCCGAGAGCGGCGCGTGGACGATTGTTGAGTTGTCTCTGTACTCGTTTAATCTCTCTTGTCGACACTTT
>Ga0210044_10006805_pt1 | contig 14903 bp, 12 predicted proteins | sample CryGey13umfilter_2_FD_183959 | JGI IMG/M metagenome (GOLD analysis project Ga0210044, IMG submission 183959) | Groundwater microbial communities from aquifer in Utah, USA - Crystal Geyser 4/9/14 3 um filter (SPAdes) (version 2) | ecosystem: Environmental > Aquatic > Deep subsurface >...
CATACAGCGATAATTGGTAACCGTCGTTTGGTGCGTAGTCGGCACAGTGGATCATGGATAGCTTTATTTTCATTGGCTATTACATTTCTAATAATAATAATTTTCATGGTTTTACTTCTAGTTGTCTTTGCTAAGTGGCTATGAAATAGGTTATTATATATATGAATAAAAAGTTTTAATTTTATATGATTAAATTTAGTACTTATCACAAAATACTTCGCATTTGTAGTGCTGTACTCGCTTGCGTGCTTTTATTTCAGGCGGGCTTAGTTAGTCAAACAACTGCTACCCTGGCTACTCACACCCAGCTTTACTTAGCCAGCGCTGTTGCGGTAACAACTAGCACATCAGCCATTAGCGAAGTATCATTTGAACAGCTTGAAGAGTCTTCTGTCTTCAATGATGGCTCAAATGAGGTTCAAGATCGATCAACTTTTATTCTATCTGCGACACTTTTAATCATCCTGCTCCTAATAGTTCTCAATTACTCTCTTGAGTATATTAGAGCCAATACTCCTACTGTTTCTAAAATATATTGAATATAATATACAGTTATAAATGTTATTGATTATTTTTTCTTTACTCATTTTTTATAGTTATTTCCAATTACATAACATTTTTGTAATCATGTTTTTTCACCTTTTTTTTGATTATTATAGTTAACAAAAAATGTGGGTAACATGAAGAAATTGAAAAATGGATATACTATAATATATGAAAGCTATGTCTTTTTTTCAATTTCTTAAAGGCAGTGGATCAGACCTTGATCAGACACCTCAATCTGACGAGGATGAAACCGTGGTTGATAAAATTGATCAACTTGACGTTGATATTCTTCAAACCGAGCACAATATTATTATTTACGCACAAATAGCAGGTGTTGATATTAATGACATCAACCTCTCAATTGAAGGTGATGCCAATATTGTTCTTATTGAAGGTAGGCGCACTCGACCAGAATTCACATCTTTCCCCGAGAATGACCAACTGGGTGTTTTCTTTACCGAGGAGTGTATATGGGGTGATTTTTACCGTCGAATAATTCTGCCAGAAGGCGTTGTAATTGAGCAGGCCGAAGCAAAAACTAAAAATGGAGTTTTAATTCTAGTCCTTCCTTTATTAAATATAAGCAATAGAGAAATTTTGGACCAAGATCAACCATGAGTTATACAGAAGTCGTTTAATAATAGAAAATTGTTCTTATGTTCCTATATAAAAAAAATTCATATCTAGCATTACGATACACTTTATTGACTGTTTTTTTAGTTTTGTTTTGGTCAGTGCAAACCACTTTTGCAGCTGAAGTATTTTTAGCACCAACAACTGGTAGCTATAATATTGGTCAGACTTTTACAGTTGTAGTTAAGTTTTCTCCAGATTCAACAACAGGTGTGGATACTGTTAAAGTATCACTCAAGTTTGATCCAGAGTTATTTTCTGTGGTTAGTTTAAGTAAAAATAAATCTGTGCTTTCACAATGGACTTCTGAACCTACATTTTCAAATTTGACTGGGGAGATTACTTTTGCTGGTAAAAGTTCATCCCCTTTGGTTCTCCAATCCAATCTATTAAATATCACCTTCAAGGCCATATCGGTTGGTTCTACTCGGGTTGATGTGACCACAGCCTCTATATTTTCTGTAGATGGAAATGAATTGGATGTTTATGGAGTTAGTGGCGATGGTGTATATAATATAACTTTGCTTAACGGTGTTGTTACTGATGTACCGTCAGTACCACTTGTTAGCTCAAAATTATTCAACAATCCAGAAATTTGGTACCAAACAACTGAAGGAATATTTACCTGGGAGCTACCATTTGGTGTTGATATGGTAGCAATTGAGCTTGCTACTAGTTCTAATAATCACCCCGAAGAATATGAAGCTGCAGTTTATGATCCGCCAATAACTAAATTCAATATTACCAAGGAAATTATTTATAATGGTATTTCCTATTTGAATATTAAATACAAAAACCAAATTGGTTGGGGGACAGTATTAAATAGAAAAATTCAGATTGATACCATTCCTCCCGAAGAATTTAGTATTCAAGTTAAGGATTCAAATCAGAAGACAGATTTCCCGGCACTTAATTTTTCTACCATAGACACGACTTCTGGTATTGATTATTATGATGTAATTGTCGCCAATAAGGAACCGGTCAAAATTACTCCAAATGAGGCCCAATTTGGATACCAGCTGTCAGAGCTTGAGGACGGATCCTACACTGTCATCGTGGTGGCTCATGACAAAGCAGGTAACAGAAGAGAATCCATCATCACTATTCCGGTTACTGCCGGTTGGATTGAACCAATTACTACCGCGCCTAAAATGTTGATTTCTGATTTCTTTACCGTATTCAACGTGCTATTCATCTTACTATTTTTGTTTGTTATTTTACAGTTTACACATCTTCGCCATATTCGTACGCAAAACCATCTCCGTGAAGAAAAACTTCGTCGTGAGACATTTGAAATACAAGATCAAATGGAGAAGATATTTTCTGCTTTACGTGATGAAATCTACGATCAAATTAAAATTATTACCAAACGCAAGCGATTAGCAAAAAATGAAAGAGAAGCCGTTGATGGATTAAATCAAGCATTAGAGGTTTCTGAAACATTACTTGGAAAAGAAATCAATGATGTTAAGTCAATTCTTAAGTAACTCGGTATAATATTTTAGTCAAGTCACTCACATTGAAAAAATAGAGTATAATATAATAAATAATAATATAATTATTTTCATGAATAATAAATCTATAATTTTGGTAGTTGTCCTCTTTGTGGCTATAGTGTTAGGTATGTTCGTGTTTGCTTATCTAAAGAAAAGCGAACTAGTTGTTCCTCCAACTAATAATTTGGCAATAACTCCGACAGACACTGATGCTTATGATGTTACTCAGATTGATGGCAAGCATTATTACATTGATGGTGTTCATACTGTAGTCGGTGAAATTGCCTTACCTACTCCGTGTGATTTATTAGTATCAACATCATCAATCACAGCAGAACCGGACAGGATTAGTTTAAATTTTGATGTCATAAATAATTCCGAATCCTGTGCCACTGTAGTTACTAATGCGCGCTTTAGTGTTTCTGCTGTAGCGCCACGATATATACCTTTTGTAGCTACCTTTATGGGAGTACCAGTAGCCCTTAACTTTACTGAGGCAGAGCCAGGCGAATTACCAGAAGAATTTGAAGTTTATATTAAAGGGTAGAAAATATTGTCCTACCATAAGTTGAATACAGATTTGCGGACGTTAGAAGGAAATTATATTTATAAATGAATCGTTCGTTAACGATTTGGATTTTTTGATGTATTTCATTATAGCGTCTATGCTATAATACAACTTAACAAATAAATGATTGCATGCTATACTATAAACAGGTAAGTTACTTGATAACCATTGCTGCGACCGTCAATTTTATTTGAGCTCTTCAGTCGGGAAGGGTTTTGGTTCGCAATAAACAACTTCATGTTTAAAGCAATCGGTTTCCTCATTATTTTATGGGGCTTGTCAAATTATTTTTCGTCATCATTTAATGCCTTAGATAGTGCCGTTACTCAAGGTTTTAAAACCTTTGAATCCGCCGCTCTCTTGTCACAAAAAAGGATGAATGATTTGCGATGAAGGCACGCTTGGGCTAGATTTATCTAGCCCTTTGTCGTTATTATTGCTATAGTGGTGCTATAATAAATTAAAGCTATGCATAATAATCGAGTCATTGAATATATATTCTTTTTTGCTTTTTTTGCTTTTGTTAGTTATTTAGTGTGGCAAATTTTTGCCCCATTTATTTCCGCACTTGCTCTTTCGGCAATCATAGTGACAATCTGCTACCCTTTATTTGAAAAAATATCTTTTCGCATGCCACGAAAAAATCGCACTCTTGGTGCCTTGGTTACTACTTTTGTAGTATTAGGAATTGTAATTATTCCTTTTGTTTTTATTACTTCCTCCTTAGTCAGTGAGACCTTGTCTGTTTATCGGATGGCAGAGTCCGGTAGTCAAGGTGAAATTGAGGTGTTGGCCAGTAATTTAGAGCAAAAAATTCAACTTGTTATTCCAGATTTTAAACTTGATGTTACTAGTTTCCTACAGCAAAGTGCCATTTGGTTGAGCACACATTTGGGGGCAATTTTTGCTGGTACAGCCTCTACTATATTTTTATTTTTCATTTCTTTAATTGGTTCGTTTTATTTCTTTCGTGATGGTAAGGAATTTACTAGATGGTTGATTTTGGTTAGTCCGCTTCCAGATAAAGACGATGAAAAAATTTTCAAGCGCTTAGCTCAATCAATTCGTTCAGTGGCTACCGGTACTATTTTAATTGCTTTATTACAAGGTGTTTTAACTGCCGTTGGTCTTAGTATTTTTGGATTTGACCGAGCTATACTCTGGGGAGCGGTGGCGTTTTTTGGGGCGTTAATTCCAAGTGTCGGAACATCAATTGTTTGGGTACCAGCAATTTTGTATTCTGTTTTTCAAGGGGATTTTTTAGTAGCTATCGGAGCTAGTATTTGGGGAGTGTTAGCAGTTGGGTTAATTGATAATTTATTAGGACCTTATCTTATGAGTCGAGGTAACAACCTCCATCCTTTTATTATTTTGATTGCGGTTCTGGGTGGAATTTCACTATTTGGACCGATTGGCCTAATAGTTGGGCCGGTAATTGTCACCCTCTTTAGAGTATTGTTAGAAATTTATGGTTCTTATTTTGTTAATAGCAACCACATCAAGAAATAGATTTATATGATGGACAAAACTCAAATTGAAAACTTTTTGAAAGCTAATGGTGTCACTCATACGGCAAAAGAAGAAGAAATAAGATCTGTACTTTTAAGTGCCAGTTTTAACAATAATGAAGTTGATACCGCCCTACTGATTTTAAGGAAAAATATTAAAAATAAGGAAACTCATGTTGATACACTTCATAAGGTCTTTCATTCCGATGACCGTTTAGAACCAGTCGAGATAAATTCATTATTAGGAATCACAGTTAATTTTACCAATGGTGATATCAATGACATTATTCAAAACAGACGTAAATTTAACACACCCAGCATTTTAACGGTGGTATTTTTGTCTGTTTTGATTGTTTTGGTCGGACTTGTCTTTATGATACACCAAAATAAAGTGGGGCCTTTTTATGAAACTTCCATCTTGTCTGAAACAAAATAAAATATTTGGTATTAATTTACCGATTTTTATTTCTGGTAGCTTTCTATTATTTTTAGTTACTTTATCAATAAATGTATCTGAAAATTTAAATTCAATCTGGCTTTTAGGTCAGACTGATTTGTTTTATCAGATTAATTCAACGATAGATAAAATAAAATTATCGCTTCCGTCTAAACCAATAGCCATTGGTTTTTGGGGAGACGTAATGTTGGCTAGAAATGTTGAATTACTTTCAGATATTCATGGTACGAATTACTCATTTACAAAAATTACTAATCAATTTCTAGCCAATGCCTACAACATAATAAATTTTGAGGGCACTATTTCAAACAAACACTCTAGAACTCTATCTAACATGATGAGTTTTTCAGTTACAGATAAATTAGTACCAGAACTAGCTTCTGTAAATATTACTCATGCATCATTGGCAAATAATCATGCATTAGATTTCGGACCAATAGCTTTAAAAAACACCACTCAAAAATTATTAGCTAGTAATATTATTGCTTTTGGTAATCCTAATGAAATCAATGATGACTCTGTTGTCTATATTGATCTCGGTTCATATCGATTATCGGTACTGGCTTTGCATACTTTATACTCCACACTTTTAGATGAAGATTTAATTAAAATTTTTAAGAAGCTAAATGAAACTAGTGATATACAGTTTGTTTATATTCATTGGGGCGAAGAATACAAATCAGCACATACTGAAAAACAATTTGCTTTGGCACAAAAACTTATCGTCCTTGGGGCTGATGCAATTATTGGTCATCACCCTCACGTCGTGGAGGACATTGGGTTAATTGACGGAGTCCCGGTTTTTTATTCTCTAGGCAATACGATTTTTGACCAATATTTTTCATTGGCGGTACAGAGTGGCTATTCAGTTAATTTTTTTATTAGACAACAAAATTTGGAATTTACCCTGTTTCCATTTACCAGTATTGATAATCATTCACAACCAAGACCAATGAAAAAGGGTGAACAAGACCTTTTTTTAGAGGAGTTGGCAAGTAAAAGTAATTTATCACTTCGTGAAAATATCAAGCAAGCAAAGCTTATTTTCCCATTTGAGCTTGCATCTTCGTCATAAACCAGTATTATCTCTCAATAACTTTTCTGTATGTTTAACAAATTTGAATTATTTGGAATCGGAATAAGTGTTTTATTAATGGCATTAGCCTTGTTTTTGTTACAGTTAGACACTTCTTTTTTGACTTCGACTAATAATAAAACACAATTTGCATCAACCGTTGGTGGAGTAGTGGCTGTCAACATAGACACACCAGATGAGAAGGTTGCTTTAAGAGACGCCATCCTAAGTGCTGCCGACCAGAATGGAAAATTACAAAAACTCATAATTGACGATGTATTAATTGGGAACGGAACGGCAGTTGAGTCTGGTAACACCGTAACTGTAAACTATATCGGAACTCTACAAAACGGTGAAGAATTTGATAATTCTTTTAAACGAGATACACCATTCACGTTTACTGTTGGGGGAGGAAAAGTCATCAAAGGTTGGGATGAAGGTTTAGTAGGTATGAAATTAGGCGGTAAACGTATTTTAGTTATTCCGGCCGACATGGGTTATGGTGTTAAAGGTCATGGGCCAATTCCCGGAGGAGCAACTTTAGTTTTCATCATTGAACTGGTTGAAATAAAATAACTAATACAGATTTATACAATTACCATTTTTTCACGTAAATTATATAGTTATAAACAACACCCTCAAGTATTGCGAATAATCACAATACTTGAGGGTGTTTAATAAATTTTAGCTAAAACAAAAATTCATGTTTAAGGATATTTTCGTGTATAGTAGAGTAAATTTTTATGGTAAAACCGGTTACATTTGAAATTAAAGTAAAAGGAAATGGGAATTTGGCTCGCACTGGGGTCATTCATACTCCTCATGGAGACATTTCTACTCCGGCTTTTGTGGTGGTTGGCACTAAAGCCAGTGTCAAAAGTCTGATGCCGGAAGATATGACTCAATATATTGGTAATCAGGTTACCCTGGCTAATACCTACCATTTATTTCTCCAACCAGGGCATGAAATAATAAAAGAAGCTGGTGGAATCCATCAATTTGCTAATTGGCAGATGCCGACCATGACTGATTCGGGTGGGTTTCAGGTTTTTTCACTTGGTGCCGCTTTTGGCAAAGGGGTGACAAAGTTTGCTCAAGGTGATGTTAGTGAGGTAGTAGAACAACACGGACTCAATGTTTATTCTCGCAAAGTAGCCGAGGATCATGGCAAGCTCTGTATTATTGACGAAGAGGGAGTGACTTTTACCTCACATTTAGATGGCTCTATGCACCGCTTTACCGCCGAGCGATCTATTGATATTCAGCATGCTATTGGAGCGGATATAATCATCGCTTTTGATGAGTGTACCAGCCCATCAGCTGATCGTGATTACCAAAAAGAGGCAATGGACAGAACCCATCGTTGGGCCAAACGAAGTATCATGGCTCATAAGCAAAACTACGAAGCCCTAAAAAAACAGGGCATCTATGGCGTAGTTCAAGGTGGACAATTTCTTGATTTACGTCAGGAAAGTGCGCGGGCGCTGTCAGCTATGGATTTTGATGGCTTTGGTATTGGGGGTAGTTTTTCTAAAAATGATCTGGGAGACAGTTTGCGGGTGGTTAATGAAATTCTCCCTGAGGATAAACCCCGACACCTTTTAGGAATTGGTGAGCCAGAAGATATTGTCCAAGGTGTTTTGATGGGCTGTGATACTTTTGATTGTGTCGCCCCTACCAGAATTGGCCGCACCGGTACTATCTATGTCATGACTGGTAATATGATTACCACTCCCTGCGGTACTTTTACCTATCCCGAGTCCAAGAAGATAAGTCTCCGCAACGCCCAGTATATAAATGACCACTTCCAGCTAGACCCCCTCTCCACCGGTTATGTAGCTCAAAAATACACCAAGGCCTACTTAGCCCACCTATTCCGAGCTGGCGAAATCCTCGGTCCTCACTTAGCATCCATTCATAACCTTAACTTCATAGTTAACTTCACTAAAAACCTCCGTGAACAACTCCTAAATAAATAATCACTATTCAAGTTCGAGGTCCTTCCTCGTACTTCTCATCTCCTTGATAATATCTATGATTTGAAGCATGTTACCCTCGCCTAAGTTCGATGAAGGACCTCGTACTTTGTGAACAGGTGATGTCGCGGTATACTCAAACTTATGCAATTCGAGCTCTCAACTGAAAAGTCACCCGCCGGAGATCAACCACAAGCTATTGAAAAGTTGGTAATGGGAATTAAAGCTGGTTACAAGCACCAGACACTCTTGGGTGTAACTGGTTCTGGTAAGACATTTACTGCTGCAAACGTTATTGCTCAAATTCAAAAACCAACATTAGTTATTGCCCACAATAAAACTCTAGCCGCCCAGCTTGCTCAAGAATACAAAGACTTCTTTCCAAACAATGCTGTCCACTATTTCGTCTCCTATTATGACTATTACCAACCGGAGGCATATATGCCGACCTCGGACACCTATATTGAAAAAGAGGCGCAAATTAATGAGGAAATTGACCGTTTGCGCCACGCCTCCACTCAAGCCTTACTTACTCGCAGTGATGTGATTATTGTGGCTTCCGTTTCTTGTATTTATGGTTTAGGAGCACCAGCAGAATACCTTAAACGTCATTTGCAAATTAAACGTGGCTTTGAGACTACTCGCACCGAACTATTGCGGACACTGATTGATATGTACTTTGAGCGCACCAACGCTGATTTATCACCTGGACAATTCAGAGCTGTGGGGAACACAGTAGAAATTATGCCAACCAATGAACGGATGATTTACCGGATTGGATTTTCTGGTAATGCGGTATCAAGTATCACAAAAATAGATGGTGTCTCTCGCAGTATTATTGAAGAGCCAGCCACTTTCTTTCTTTTTCCAGCCAAGCATTTCGTCACACCTGAAGACGAGCGGAAAGTTGCCTATGAGGACATCAAGCTGGAACTTGAGGAACAGCTAAAGAAATTCAAGAAAGAAGGGAAGTTACTCGAAGCCGAACGTTTGCGTCGCCGGACTGAATATGATCTTGCTCTCATTCGTGAGGTTGGTTATTGCAATGGTATTGAAAATTATTCCAGGCATTTTGATAGAAGAAAACCAGGGGAAGCGCCATACACCTTGTTATCATACTTTCCTCATACCAGTGACGGCAGACCAGATTTTCTAACTATTATTGACGAATCGCATGTTACTATTCCGCAACTTAATGGTATGTATGCCGGTGACCGTTCCCGTAAAGATACCTTGGTAGAATTTGGCTTCAGATTACCAAGTGCAGTCGACAACCGCCCCCTCAAGTACGCAGAATTTGATGAACGAGTAGGACAGCGTATCTACACCTCAGCTACTCCGGGAAAATATGAATATGCGGAGCTGGAGAAAAGTGGTCATGCGATGATTGAACAAATACTTCGCCCTACCGGATTGATTGACCCTGAGATTGATCTGAGAAAAGTTAATCAAATTGGCAATTACCCCGGACAAATCAGAGATTTTATTACTGAAGCTGAGAAAGTGATTGCTGGCGGGGGACGAGTGCTCACCACCACTCTAACTAAAAAAATGGCTGAGGATTTGGCCGAGTTTTTAACTGATAGAAATATCAATACCAAATACATTCATAGCGATATCAAAACCATTGAACGCATTGAGATTTTGACTGATTTTCGTAAAGGAAAGTTTGATTGTTTGGTGGGTGTAAATCTCTTACGGGAAGGATTGGACTTACCAGAAGTAGAATTAGTGGCCATTCTTGATGCAGACAAAGCTGGTTTCCTTCGTAGTGAGACAGCACTGATTCAGACTATCGGACGGGCTGCCCGTAATGTTAAAGGTCGGGTGATACTTTATGCTGACGAGATGACTGATGCACTTACTTATGCTATTAGTGAAACGAGTCGCAGACGGACTATCCAAATAAAGTACAACACCAAGCATGGCATCACTCCGACCACAATCGCCAAAGAAATAAAATCCATCACTGACCAAATGCGTACTGAACATGATGAAACGATTGATACTCTTCTCAAAGTAGATATGGATTTATACTTACGTAACCCCAAGAAAGTAATCAAAGAAAAACGCCAACAAATGGAAGATGCTGTTTCCATCCTAGACTTTGAAACCGCCGCCATTATCCGTGATGAAATCGCCTATTTTGTTGAGCACACTGCTGGTAAAAAAGTGAAGAAAAAGAAGGGTATTTTGTAACATTTGGGTAAAGTCAGACAAAAATGCTTGACATTTAAGTTTAGCTGTGATAGGATGCTAATTGAATGGAAGGTAATGCTGCCGAAACAGCTAACCCTGATGGAACCCTGCTGGGGTCACCAAGAAGAGGTAAGATTGAACACCTTGCTCTCTGACATGTTTTGATAAAGCTAGTTAGTTCAAGTGGGTTCGGTACCAGCCAAAACCGAATCGCTGGTGGGGGTGTACTGCTGTCACCCATCAGTTAAAGACAGATACGTTGTGGCATACATCGTCAAATGTCACAAAAGAGATATACACGACGTGTCGCGCATGAGTTACAACCTTGCAATGCGCCATAGTTAAATAAGGTATCGACTTCGGTCGGCCTCCATCTGTTTCGGCAGTTGGAGGTTTTTTATTTTCCATATCTTCTATCCTTTGCTATACTGTCTGTACAAACCACCAGCATCATCTGGTGGCGGTATAAATGTCGGTGTATTGATAATAACGTTTCCCAGGAACTGTTCCTGGCACGTACTTCACATCTATCTCAATCAATTCACCTGGCTTCCGCTCTGCCCTTAGATATTTATACTTCACTTTCTTGACGCGGTACTTTCTAACCAGGTCCGCTTGTTTAAGAATCTTTCCCACGGTTCGTTCAGGTATATAAATACCTCGCTTCGCGAGCTTCCAGTGCAGTTTCAGCGCACAGAGCCCAGTCTCTGTGCGGAGTGCAATCACTTCTTCTTTTAGACGGATACTGATTTCGTTTGGTGACGTCTTTGGAGCGGTACTTTTAGGTACCAGTCCTTCTATCCCAAACTGTTCATACAACTTCTTCCAGCGTTTGAGACTCCGCACTGAATGCGGACAGACCTTAGATACATCGACCAGCTTCATTTCCTTATTGATAATGGGTTTAAGCCAGCGCCAGCGTTCTTCTTGGATTGTGTTTGCTATAGTTACGGACATTTTCTAATGATAAAGAAAAGTGTCAGAAATGCTTGCACATAACCAAAAATGCTTGACTTATCTATTTAACTATGCTAATATATAAGGGTCGCAAGAGGGGTTAATTAACCCAATAACAGGAGGCTAAAGTGACAAAAGTTCTTCTCACAACAAAGGTCGGTGGCTTGCCACCGCAGAAAGTCCTTGAAAGACTTAATGCAAATGGTATGCGTGTCGCCCAAGGTGCAGTGGAAGTAGTCAGGACTACTCCTTGGCAACCCAAGCAAACGTTGACGTTTACTAAAGCTACAGTGCGTGATCTGGGGTTCGAAGAGCGTCCTACGCTTGAACAAATCAACTCACGTATCAAAGAAATGGGACATCAGCCCTGTCAGGATGTTGATGGGCCTGCAATACGCCTGGCTCTGTCTGACAGAAATGAGCTTCATATGTTCTCTCTTGCAATGGAGCCTGTTAAATTTCAACATGATAGACTAGGAGTCTTCACTGTTAATGTCACTGGTGATGACTGCAAATTGACTTTGGGTCTTGATTATTTTCATAAGACTTATATCTGGAAACTTACTGAATCTGTTGTGTTTCGACTCAACAGCTAGAGAATGAATCATTAATTTCATAGATGTATATTCTGTAATCTTTCTAAAACTTGCTACTCTACCAGAATAGTCACAATAGACCTAGAATATGACCGACCGCGGCTCGCCGCCCCAACCCCAATGCCAAGTGCGATGGGGTTTTACTTTTATTTTCCATATTCTCTCTTCCATTTTCTATATTCCCCATCCTCTGCTATAATCACTATACACAACCACTACCGCCAGGCAGTGGCGTTAATGCTGTTTAATTTTCTTTCTTTTATTTGAATATGACAAAATCTGGTGCGAGTAAAGGGGATAAGGAGCCGAAGAAGGCTCCGACAAAGACTACTTGGGAGGAACGCAATTCCAAAATTATTGTGCGTGGCGCCAGAACACACAATCTAAAAAACATTACGGTAGAAATGCCTAGAAATAAAATGATTGCCATTACTGGTCCTTCTGGTTCTGGTAAGTCTTCGCTGGCATTTGATACGATTTTTGCTGAAGGGCAACGGCGTTATGTAGAATCACTCTCACCTTATGCCAGACAATTTCTGAATAAAATGCAAAAGCCGGACGTAGACGAAATTAGTGGTCTTAGTCCAGCTATTTCAATTGATCAAAAATCCGCTAGTCGGAACCCCCGTTCCACTGTAGCCACTATTACCGAAATTTATGATTATTTGCGTATTCTTTATGCTAGGGTGGGACAGCCATACTGTCTTGATGTTGATGTACCAATTCAAAAACTTTCTCAGGACGAGATTCTGGGTATCATTCTAAAATCTATTGAGGGAAAGGAAGTCCAAAATGCCACTAAAAAGGAATCAGAAAAAGTCTTGGGAATTGAAGTCAGTAAAGGGCGGGTGTCAATTTTTTCGCCAGTAGTTGTTGGCCGTAAGGGTGAATATTATCAACTTTTGTATGATTTACTCGGAAAGGGTTTTGAAACAGTAAAAATAGACGGGGAAGTGAAGCAATTGCGAGAAAAAATTATTCTCACCAAAACAAAGCGACACGATATTGATGTTTTAGTTGATGAGATTTATGTTAGTGAGTTTTCTGATGACCCCAAAGGTTCTCATGAACGATTGTCCGAGGCAGTTGAAGTGGCCCTGGCTGTTTCTGGTGGTTTGGTAAAAATAGAAAGTCCGGGTGGGGAAGTGCGCACTCTTTCTGCAAAATTCATTTGTCCAATTGATGGTTCGTCTTTTCCTGAAGTTGAACCACGTTTGTTCTCATTTAACTCACCGTATGGAGCTTGTCCGGAATGCAATGGACTTGGGGTAGTTGGTATCTTTAATAGTGATGTTTGTCCGGTTTGTAACGGTGCTAGACTTCGTCCCGAAGCCAGACGAGTCTATCTTGGTGGTGATGGCAAGAAAAATCTCGGTGTCAATATTGTTGGCTTTACGGCTATGACAGTAAAAGAAGCAACGGTTTTTATTGATTCATTGAAATTGACCAAACAACAACAAGAAATCGCTTGGCCGGCTTTACGCGAGATTATTGAACGATTAGAATTTATGAATAATGTCGGCATCGAATATCTTACACTCGATCGCCGGGCAAACACTCTTTCCGGTGGTGAAGCCCAGCGTATTCGTTTAGCGTCACAGCTTGGTTCGGGGCTAGTGGGCGCACTATATGTCCTTGATGAACCAACTATCGGTCTACATCAGCGTGACAATGATCGTTTGATAAAAACTCTGCTTGAATTACGCGACCTTGGTAACACTATTCTGGTAGTAGAACATGATGAGGATACCATTTACGCTGCCGATTACTTGGTAGATATTGGACCAAAAGCAGGCATTCATGGTGGAGAAGTAGTTGTGGCTGGTTATTTAGAACCTTTACTATCGGCTAAAGATAATCCTTCCCATTCTATTACTCTTGATTATTTACGCGGTGATAAGAAAATTAATGTTCCGAATAGGCGACAGGGAGAGAAAGGTTCGCTTAAAATTCGCGGTGGTAAAGCTTTTAATATCAAAAATTTAAATATTGATATCCCCCTCGGACGCTTAATTTGTATTACTGGAGTTTCTGGTTCTGGAAAATCAACTTTAATGTATGAAATAATTGATAAAAATCTTCAAGCCCGTTTGGAAAGAAAACATCGTAGTGCTAAAACATACAATTGCACCACCTTTACTGGTTCTGAATATCTAGGCCGTTCAATCTTGATTGATCAATCACCAATTGGTAGAACACCTCGCAGCAATCCGGCTACCTATACTGGTACTTTTACCCATATTCGCGATATGTTTGCAACCAGTAGTGAAGCCAAAGCGCGTGGATGGAAGCCGGGACGTTTTAGCTTTAATGTCAAAGGTGGACGCTGTGAAGCCTGTCAAGGTAATGGTGTGATTGCAGTGGAAATGCATTTTCTACCGACAGTTTTTGTAGAATGTGATGTTTGTGAAGGAAAACGTTTTACCAAAGAAACTTTGGAAGTAACTTTTCGCAAGAGAAATATCCATCAGGTGCTAGAAATGACTATTGAGGAAGCTTATAATTTTTTTAAGGATATACCAGCGATTGAAGAAAGACTCAAAACTCTAGTGGATGTGGGGTTGAGTTATTTAAAACTTGGTCAGAGTGCTACTACCTTATCTGGCGGAGAAGCTCAACGAGTAAAAATTGCTTCTGAACTATACAAACCCCATACGCAAAAAACTATCTATCTGTTAGATGAGCCAACTATTGGCCTACACTATGAAGATGTAAAAGTGTTAATTAATATTCTACAAAAACTGGTTGATCAAGGTAATACCGTGATGGTAATTGAACATAATTTAGATTTAGTAAAATGTGCCGATTATGTGATTGATATGGGTCCAGAAGGAGGTTTTGGCGGGGGTAACTTAGTTGCTAAAGGTACACCAGAGGAAATTATTGAAAATC
>Ga0210044_10006807_pt1 | contig 14902 bp, 16 predicted proteins | sample CryGey13umfilter_2_FD_183959 | JGI IMG/M metagenome (GOLD analysis project Ga0210044, IMG submission 183959) | Groundwater microbial communities from aquifer in Utah, USA - Crystal Geyser 4/9/14 3 um filter (SPAdes) (version 2) | ecosystem: Environmental > Aquatic > Deep subsurface >...
AAAATCAAAAATCCAATTGTCGTTATTCACGATCACGCTATCACAAAAACAAACATCAACGCTGTTCCACAAATGGCCGAACTTTTTTCTATGGCTGATATTGGTGTAATACAGTCTTTAGATGGGTTTTCTAAAAAAGCTTATACTAGAGTCGATCCCGGCATATCAGATAGATTGATAGAAAATCCTATTTGGGTTTTCCCAAATCAGTATGACCAATATCGTAAAAGCTTTGAAGATCGTAGAAAGCACTTTATGTATATTGGAAGAATGTCTTCTATAAAAGATCCGGCGATGATTCCCAGAATAGAACCATATCTAAATGATTGGGAATTGTCATTGATTGGGTGTGAAAAATCTATCGCGTCAGTAACTAGACTAACCGCTTTGCTTGAAGACAATCCGTCTCCATATGTTCCAGAATTCATACATAAAATTTGTATACGTGATCTGAACACGGCTGGAAATTATAACACTCCAAATTTAGAACGAAAAAAAATCAACCCTACCATAAATGCTTACTGTAGCTATAAATATGAGTTTGGCATGAGTGAACTCGGGTCATCATTTGCTTCTTGGTGTGGGTATAGGCTCAAGGACAATAGTGAATATGGACACCGCATGGAATATACCATGATTGAGTCATATTTGTTAACACTGCCTGTAATTAGTGTAGACTTTAGTAAGAACGCGTATTCTCCAGAAGGAAAACTTTGGGGTGAATATGATTGTACTCTTATATCAGAAGCTAGACAAGAAAAAGAACTCGCCGATCGACTTAAGTCGATTCAAAAGAATGAATGGAATGACCGCACCGCCGCATGTCAAGAACTAATATACAAATTCAACAATATCGATGTGATTGGCCAAGCATATTTAGATTTTATCATTGCTAAGGGAAAACGCAATAACAAGATCAATTTTATTGATGCAATACACGATTATTTTCCATCAGCTGCTAAATATCGAAATGATGGAAAAATTTTGGTTACTTCGGCTAATGGAGTCGTGAATAAAATTCCGGCTATTTTGAATGAGGGCCGACAAACTGTTCTTAAAGAAATTCCACAGTCGACAACTTTGGATAGCTTTCTATGAATTATTATAAGAGAATAGTGCTAGATTTTGATGACACTTTAGCGTTTCACGAAGATCGAAACTTTAAAGACGCAACACCAAATAAAAAATTGATAGAAAAGACAAATGCTCTTTTCTATCAGGGGTGGCAAATTGATATATTTACGGCTAGAGGTTCTATTTCTTGTTCATCACGAGAAGAAGCTAGACTAAAATATGAGTCAGAAATAGTATCATGGTTAGATAAACATGGTGTTAAATATAATATTTTGTCTTTTGATAAACCACTTGCTGTATACTATATTGATGATAAGAGTATTACTCCAGATGATTTTATCAATATAGATATTCAACAAATTGAAGGCGGATTATCTGGTGCTAATATATACTCAGATGGTAAATATGTTCATAAGCAAGATATAAACGCTCATCTTACAAAACATTGGTTTAATACCGCTAACAGTTTCAACATTAAAACTCCAATTATCTATCGCATTATTGGAGAAACTATTACGATGGACTATATCCATCAAGATTCAGATTATTTTGAAAATCGATTTTATGTAGCATTAGGCTTAATACAAGAAGCTCTAACTAAAATGAAATCTATTCCAGTTGATGATGAATTAGACTTTACAATGTATCGTAATCGCATTTTAGAGCACGCAAAGAATTCTGGAAAAGAAGAGTTTGTTTCATTAGCTAAACGGTTGAATGAATTTGGGTTGATACGATCATTCTCTCATGGTGATTTTGCAATTAAGAATATGTTGTTTAAGGAAAATGACTTATATCTAATTGATCCTATTACTAATGTGTTTGGTTGCACTGAATTGGATGTTGCAAAATTTTGTGCCAGTTTGATAGTCAATAAATACTCTAACAAAATTATTAACGATTCAATTTCTCAATTGAAATCTTATTTAACGTCTATTGATATAGATACTCTTAAACTTTTAATATCATCTGAAATTATAAGAATATTTAAATATCATCCAGATAAAAATTTTATTGTAAAGTGTGTAAATCATGTTAATGAATTTAAGTGACGTTGCAAAAAAACTAAATAAACCCGTTGAAGAAATTAAAGTCGGGTTTACATGTTCAACCTTTGATTTACTTCATGCTGGGCATGTTATCATGTTGCAAGAAGCTAAGTCGATGTGTGATTATCTTATCGTAGGGTTGTTGATTGATCCAACTATTGATCGACCAACAACTAAGCAAAAACCAGTTCAAACTCCATTTGAAAGATATGTACAATTGTCAGCTTGTCGGTACGTCGACGAAATTATTCCGTTTTCAACTGAGCAAGAAATAGTAGACATGATTCTTGCTATTCAGCCCGATATTCGAATAGTTGGTGAAGAGTATCGTGACACAGAACATACCGGAAAGGGGTTGTGTAACATCTATTATAATAGTCGTAAGCATTCGTTTTCAACGACAGATCTTCGCAAACGAGTTGTTGAGGCATCAAAGGCATGAATGAGTTTAGTCATGCCTCTATCATTCCCCTAATAGGTGGTGAAGCTATTGGATCTGAAATGGCCTTTGGTTCACCACCTATTCATTTTATGTCGTACACCCCATTTATCGCAAATGATTCTCACATCATAAATCACTATGGTAATGTTCCATACTATCTTCTTGATAAGGGCCAAGCGCCTAAAGACAGAGCTGATGTAGTTTCATCAGTTTGCCCTTGTGCTGGGTTGTCTTTAATGTCACAGGGGTATGGCGAACACAATGAAAATAATAAGTGGTTAACTATAGCTGCAGATTATGTGCTTAGTACGTATAAGCCCAAAGTGTATTGGGGAGAAAATAGTTCAAATCTTGTTGGTAAATTGGGTAAACCTATTCTAGAGAATATGAAGAAAATTGGCCGAGAAAATGGTTATACTATGTCAGTGTATCGAACACAATCACTACTTCATGGGGTTCCTCAAGTTCGCGAACGTTCATTCTATTTCTTTTGGAAAGGCAATAAAACTCCAGTATTGAATTACTTCAATCGGCCATATACGCCAATTGAAGATTTGATACGCAACGTAAAATCAAATTTTCAGCAGGAACCTATTAACAAAAAAACACCTTCTAAAAACCCATATTACAAGTTTATTCTTGAAAAAATCCATGGAGGAATGACTCACAGAGAATACTCGCATAATGTGAAACCAGGTTCCGTACGAAACATTGACGTATTTAGTTACATTGAACGTGCTGGCTATAACTATAAACAAGTTGGAGAATGGTTAAACGATCATGGCCATCCTGAAGAGGTTGAAAAGTGCGAACGAAAATACACAAAACTTGCTAGCGGTGGCAGTATTATGCGAAGGGGTGTGATTATTCCAAAAGATTATATTGGCGCCTTTGTCGGCCAATATACAACTATGCTCACTCATCCGGATGAAGATCGATTCATAACCTATCGCGAAGCAATGTCTATCATGGGACTTCCTGAAAATTTTGAGCTCGTTAACGCAAATCAAACTAACGCTAATCACATCTGCCAAAATGTACCAGTTCAAGCCGCGGCGGATATGGCTGCCGAAGTTGTAGAATATTTGAAGGGAAACCGTTTAATGATTGACACCGACTACATTTTGCAGTATAATAAACATAAGACCATAGAATTTACAAACCAAACTAGAACTATAGACGGATTTTTTAATGACTAATCACTTAATTTTTGATTTTGAAACACTTGGGCAGGATGTTTTCCAAATTCCAATTCTTGATTGCTCGTATGTAGTATTCGATTGGGATAGATTTAAGTCTAATCCATATTCTCTAGAAGAACTAATTGATCTTATGCATAAAGATAAACTTGATATGATTAGTCAAGTAAAAGATCATGGGGCAAAATACACAACTAGAGATCTTAACTGGTGGTTGTCTCAATCGACCGAAGCTAAAGCTACTCTAAAGCCAAACTCGGTAGATGTGAAAGTTGAAATTTTTATTGACAACTTCATCAAGTATATAAAATCTTTCAATAAGATCAATTACTATTGGAGTAGATCTAATACGTTCGATCCAGTTATTCTTGCTCGTTGGAGCAAAATAGTTGGGCGACATGACGAAATTGATGAAATCCTAAAATTTTGGAGTGTTCGAGATACTAGAACATGGATTGATGCTAAACTTAATTTCCCAGTTAAGAATGGGTTTATTCCTTTAGCAGATGAAAACTATTGGAACAAATCTTTTGTGCTTCATGATAGTCGGTATGATGTAGCAGCTGATATTCTTCGACTTCAAACTATTGAAAGAGCAGAAAACGATATGGAGCAATTATCGCGATGAAAGATTATGATGAAACTGACACAGGAGCAGTGCGTGAAAGTTTAAACATCCCATATTTTAGACAAGTCCCGCTTGAAGCAATTGCTGTTGGAGCAGCTTCTTTAGAATACGGCGCACGAAAATATGTTGATCGTAATTGGGAAAAAGGTTTACCATGGCAACAGATGATAGACAGTTTACGTCGGCATTTAGATGATTTTGAACGCCGCCGTGATGTTGATGATGGAGATGATGGATCAGATTTACCACAAGTGTGTATGATTATGGCATCAGCCATGATGTTGAGTGCTTCAGTTGTACGCGGTATTGGAACCGACAATCGTATTGCAGAAGTTGATAACAATGCGTTTACTGCAAAAGAATGCTCGAAGCTTATGCAATTACAATTGAATGGATCAAGAAAGATTAAGTAATTTTTGTTGACATTTGATGTGGTTTGGTTTATAATAAAATTTGGTTAAGCATAAAAAGAAGGGCATTTAGTGGAAATTAAAATTGACATAGAAGAACTTAGAAAGAAAAAGTTATTTGTTGCTACTCCTATGTATGGGGGAAATTGTACTGGGTTGTTTACTAAATCGACAAATGATTTAGCTATAGCATGTACTAAGTATGGTATTGAAATTAGATTTTATTATCTATTTAACGAATCATTAATCACAAGAGCTAGAAATTACATAAGTGACGAGTTTATTCGTTCGGGTTTTACGCATTTAATGTTTATTGACTCTGATATTGGATTTAATTTTAAGGATGTATTCACACTATTACATCTTTCAAATGGTGTTGATGATCATGGTATTATAACCGGAGCATATCCAAAAAAGACTATTTCTTGGGAAAAGATCAAATCCGCGGTTGATCAGGGATTTGCCGATTCGAATCCGTTTGAGTTAGAAAATTTTGTTGGCGATTACGTATTTAACCCAGCCGAAAACATAACAGAATTCCGAATTGATGAACCAGTTGAAATCCGTGAAGGCGGCACTGGATTTATGATCATTCATCGTGAAGTTTTGGATAAATATGCTACTGCATATCCCCAATTGAAATATATCCCAGACCATGCACGAACTGAACACTTTGATGGTTCGCGTGAAATTACTGCGTTTTTTGATTGTGTTATCGATCCAACGAGTAAACGATATTTGTCTGAGGACTATATGTTCTGTCAATATGCTACAAATTGCGGGATTAAGGTTTGGCTTTTACCTTGGATTCAATTGAAACATGTTGGATCATATACATTCGGGGGGTCGCTTTCTGCAATGGCTGCCATTAGCGCTTCTCCAACTGCCAGTGCAGCATCAAATATTAAAAACTACCCAAAACCATCAGATACTATAAATAGGCATGCTCGTCGTGCAGTGAAAAAAGTGAAAAGGTGAAAATATGAAATTAAGCAGCGATACTATCAATATCCTAAAGAATTTTTCAAACATAAATCCTGGTATTGTTCTTAAGCCAGGATCATTAATTAGAACTATGCATCCCCAAAAAACTATTATGGCTTCAGCTGTTGTTTCCGAAAATTTTGAAAGCACTGCTTCTATTTATGATCTTTCAAGATTTTTGGCTACACTGTCGCTGTTTGATGATCCGGATGTAGAGTTTACAAAAGATCGGTTTGTCATTTCTGCTGGTCGCAGTAAGGTAAATTACACATATGCTGCAGAAACTATGATTGTAACTCCTCCAAATAAAGACATTGTTATGCCAGCTTCGGAAGCGACATTTAATCTTAATTGGAAAGATCTCGATTCAGTCATTAAAGCATCTGGCATTTTGCAATTATCTGAAATCGCGTTCATTAGTAATGGAAGCAATATTTCAATCTCTGCCGTTGATTCTAAAAATCCGACTGCAGACACTTATTCTATCGTCGTAGTAGACGGTGAATTCCCAGAATTTAAGATGTTGATCAAAGTTGAAAATCTTAAACTTATGGCCAATGACTATACCATTACGCTATCCTCTAAGGGAATGGCGCATTTGAAATCAAACCGGGCGGAATACTTTGTTGCCCTAGAAGCTAAATAAGAGGAAAACATATGGAACTTACTATCAATGATATTAATTCGGCACTTCAAATCATCGACGTCGTGACTTCTCGAGGAGCTTTCCGTGGAGAAGAACTCACTCAGGTTGGTGCGCTTCGAGATAAATTTGCAGCATGCATTAAAGCTGCTCAAGATGTTCAGGGTGAAGTAGTTGAAGATACTCCTAAGGAGGAACCAGCCGAGTACTGAGCTACCTTGTAATTTGAAGGATTTATTATGATTAGAGATGTGGACGAATTCTTGTGGAGTCAAAAGTATCGGCCTCATACAGTGGCCGATACTATTTTGCCAAAAGGCCTAAAAGACGCTTTTCAACGATTTGTTGATGATGTAAATGTTCCAAACTTGATTCTATCTGGCAGTAGTGGGGTTGGTAAAACAACTGTAGCTCGAGCCATGTTAGATGAACTTAATGCAGACTATATCATCATCAATGGATCTATGAATGGTAATATTGATACTCTTCGTGTCGATATTCAAAACTTTGCTTCTACTGTATCTTTTTCTGGTGGGCGTAAATATGTGATTTTGGACGAAGCCGACTATTTGAACAGCAATTCTACACAGCCGGCTTTGCGCAATTTCATGGAAGAATTTTCAAAAAACTGTGGGTTTATTCTCACCTGCAATTTCATCAATCGTATCATTGAACCTCTCCAGTCTAGATGTTCAGTTATCAATTTTAGTATTGAATCAGCAGATCGGCCGACAATGGCAGCGCAGTTCTTTAAGCGTCTATGTAACATTTTAGATACAGAAAATGTTACATATGACAAGAAAGCTGTAGCCGAACTGATCAATACTCATTTTCCAGATTGGCGAAGAGTTATCAATGAAATTCAACGATACTCAGCGACTGGAAAAATTGACGTTGGAATTCTTAGGAACAGAGGATTAGAAACTGTTGAAAATCTAATCCTCTTATTGAAGAACAAAAAATTCAATGATGTTCGCAAATGGGTTGGCGAAAATTCTGATATTGATTCGGCCACATTGTATCGTATGCTGTATGATATTCTTCCTACAAAACTTACGAATACTTCGTCTATAGCAGATTCCATCATGGTTCTTGCCGAATACGAATATAAAGAAGCCTTTGTAGCTAATCATGAGATAAATAGAATGGCCGCATTAGTAACACTTATGTCAGAACTTAATGATTGGAAATAATAATGCTTGGTATTTTCAAAAAGAAAAAAGAGAAATGCAAGTGCTTTATCTGTTCTCTTCAATATCCAATTAGGGAATGTGTTGAAGTAAAATATAGATACGGTGATGACCAAGGCGAAATTGGTATAGCTTATATGTGTAATACTTGTGCAGCGAAGTATACTAATGAGTAATGTGTGGGACTACACAAATTCTATCCTCACGAATAAAACTAATATGATGCGGAAATCTGAAAATGATAAATTAGCTGAAGATGGGTATAATCCATGGTTAACTAATAACGCATTATCATATCATGAAGATACTGTCCTAATTGCTAATTTCATTAACATGTATTCGCAATTGTCAAAACGCCCTCAATATGAATTTCTTCTGAACGCCGTTAGACCAAAGAAACGACAATTTAAGAAATGGGTCAAACAAGTATCCGATGAGGATCTTAATGCCGTGTGTCTTACATATTCTTGCAATCGCATCTTAGGAAAAGAATACGCTCAATTGCTTACTCTCGATCAACTTAAATCTATCAGAGATTCTAGATTAGTTGGTGGTTCACAAAAAGATAAATAATAAGGAATTTACAATGAGGTGATACAATGAATATTAATGATCTTTTAGAAGTAGAACTACCAACTAATGATTCTTTTTTGAAAATTAAAGAAACGTTAACTCGTATTGGCATAGCATCAAATAAAAACAAAACACTGTATCAATCGTGTCATATTCTGTTTAAACGAAACAAGTACTATATCGTGCATTTCAAAGAACTTTTTATGCTTGATGGTAAAGCAGAATCATTGTCAGATGAAGATCGAGATAGAAGAAATAGGATAGCTAATCTCTTAAAAGATTGGGGGCTTCTTACAATAGTAAAGCCTGTTCAAATTAATCCAGATATTCGCATTAAGGTTTTGTCTTATAAAGAAAAACCAGATTGGAATTTGATTGCTAAATATACAATCGGAAAAAGAAAATAGTTGACATTTTCGCCAAAGCGTGATATAAATAATATTAGGATGCCAATAAGGGTCCTAATATATAAACCTTGCTTTTAGGAGGCAATTATGACAAATCTATATGACCCATTCTCAGTGGGATTTAGCCGCATTTCTAATATGTTAAATGAGATGCAAAAACAGGCTGGCAAAGCAGTCACATATCCACCTTACAATATCAAAAAGCTGAATAATGACCATTATGTTATCGAAATGGCAGTAGCCGGATTCGGTAAACAGGATATTGCTATTACGCTTGAAGAAAACACGCTTAAAATTGATGGCAACGTTAAGCATGATGGTACTGAAAAAGATTATATCTTTAAGGGTATTGCTGATAGAGCTTTCTCTCGAGCATTTACTATTGCTGATACCGTTGAAATTAAGAACGCCGAACTTGTTAATGGAATGTTACGAGTCTGGCTTAATAATCTTATCCCAGAGAAAAAGATTAAGAAGGTAGAAATTACTGAGCCTGCATCAGCTGAAGGCCAATATGGTTACCTTTCTGAATAACTAAATTTTAACAACTGCTTAGGGGCTTTGGCCCCTAAGTTTTACTTCGATGTTGACATATCCGATAGATATGTTATAATGAATTAAGTGAGGAGTTTGAATGTCTGGATTTTATACATCTGTTCATCGATTTGGGAATAGTATTCTCTATCGTGGCTATAATGATAAAGGTGTAAGAGTCCAGGAAAAGGTAAAGTTTAGTCCGACATTATATCTTCCATCTAAAAGTAAGAATGATACCAAATGGGTAACTCTAAACGACTTAAAAGTTGATCCAATAAAATTTACCACTATGCACGAAGCTAAAGATTTTATCGACACATATAAAGATGTCGATAATTTTACGATGTATGGCAACACAAATTATGTGACGCAATTTATCGCTGAAAAATTTCCCAATGACATCGTTTTCAATGCAGCAGATATTGCAGTTGCTACTATCGATATAGAAGTTTCTTCTGATGACGGTTTTCCATATCCAGAAGAAGCAAAACATGCCGTAACAGCAATCACTGTAAAGAATAGCAAAAGCGCAGTCTACCATACTTGGGGTCTAAACTTTTATGACACCACTAAAGCCATTGGAATTCCAGATGGTTGTTTTGTACAATATACAAAGTGCGCTGACGAACTAGAGCTTCTTATGAAATTCGTTACATATTGGGAAGAACATTATCCTGATGTGATCACTGGATGGAATGTTAGGCTATTTGATATTCCATATTTGATCAATCGTATCAGTAAAGTTTTAGATGAAAGCTGGAGTAAACGATTATCTCCTTGGAATATTATCAACTATCGTCAAATTAATTTTAAGGGTAAATCTCTTGATGCATATGAAATTTATGGAGTGCATCAATTAGATTATATGGACGTATTCAAAAAGTTTGGATATGTTTATGGCACACAAGAGTCGTATGCATTAGATCATATTGCTTATGCTATTTTAGGCGAACGAAAGCTTTCATATGAAGAACATGGTTCTTTAGATGCTTTATACAAAAATGACTATCAAACTTTCATAGATTATAATATACGTGATGTTGTTCTTGTTAATAATCTTGAAATTCAAACTGGTCTACTCAATTTAGCATTAACTATTGCTTATCGAGGGGGAGTTAATTATCCAGACACTCTTGGCACTACTGCAATCTGGGAATCTATCATATACAGGCATCTCAATAAGAAAAAGATCGTAGTTCCTCAATCTGAAAATAAAGAACGCCCAGAGTATCCTGGAGGATTTGTTAAAGACCCCATTGTTGGCCGGCATAACTGGGTTGTATCATTTGACTTAAATTCGCTATATCCGATGACAATTGTTCAGTATAACATGTCACCAGAAACAATTGTTGACGACTGTGAATGCGGAATGCCCAGTGATGTAGATTTATATCTAAAGGGCATTCAGACGCCCAAAGAAATATTGGATTTAGACTATACTCTTGCCGCAAATGGTGTTATGTTCACTAAAAAGAAGCAAGGGTTTATTCCTAATATCATTGAAAACTATTATGCAGAACGTAAGACTATCAAAAAGAATATGATTAAGCTAAAACAGGAATATGAAAAAAATCATAATGATGACGTGAAACGTAAAATGAACCAGTTAGATAATAATCAACAAGCGATTAAAATTCTAATGAATTCTCTATATGGGGCACTTGCGAACAAATATTTTAAGTTTTTCGATATACGTATTGCCGAAGGTATTACTCTTTCTGGGCAACTTGCAGTTCGTTGGGCCGAAAAGCACATGAATATCGCAATGAATAAAACTATGAGCACAGATGACCTCGACTATGTTCTATATTGTGACACCGATTCCATCTATATCAGTTTTGAATCATTAGTAAATAAATTCAAACCAGTCGATCCTGTTGCTTTTTTAGATAAAGTATGCGCACAAAAATTTGAGAGTGTTCTTGAAAACGCATATGATCTTCTGTTTAAACAACAAAATGCGTTTAAGAATACTATGGCGATGAAGCGCGAAGTCATTGCGAGCGCTGGTATATGGACTGCAAAAAAACGTTACATTCTTAATGTGCACAATTCTGAAGGCGTACAATATGCTGAGCCTAAACTTAAAATCATGGGTATTGAAGCAGTCAAATCATCAACCCCTAAAGTAGTTCGTGATAAATTCAAACTTGCTTATCGAATTATGTTGGATGGAACAGAAGAAGATTTACAGAAATTTGTTAGCGAGTTTTATACCAAATTCAAAGAATTGCCACCAGAAGAAGTAAGCTTTCCTAGAGGTGTTACCGAAATTGGTAAGTGGAAAGACAAAGTATCAGTCTTTAAGAAGGGTGTGCCAATTCATGTTCGAGGTTCAATCATTTATAATAATCGGTTAAAAGCTCTTAAATTACACTCTGATGAAATTAAGAACGGAAATAAAGTAAAATTTTGTTATCTTAAAACTCCAAATACTATTGGGTCAAACGTTATTTCCTTTCCACAATTTCTTCCTAAAGAATTTGGGCTATATGATTATATTGACTATGATACACAATTTGATAAAACATTTAAAGATCCCCTTAGATTAGTATCCAACGTAATTGGATGGAATCTTGAAAAGATTAACACGATAGATAGTTTCTTTAATTAAAGAGTCACACGATGGGGCAGTTCCCCAAATAATCAACACAAGGATACCACAATGACAAGTCTTATTGAAAGAATGCAAAATTCTGGTGCTATTAAACATACTTCTATTTTGAAAGATTCATTATTTTTTAATGTAAAGGACACTGTTGCAACTGAGATACCAATTATAAATATCGCCCTGTCTGGCAGAATTGATCATGGGCTATCGTCCGGATTAACATTCTTAGCAGGCGAATCTAAAAACTTTAAGTCACTTTTAGGGCTTATGTTACTTAAATCATATTTAACTAAATACACCGATGCAGTATGTTTATTTTATGATTCAGAATTTGGTATCACCCCAGAATATATTGAAGCTAATGGTATTGACACTAGTCGTGTAATTCATATTCCGATTGAACATCTAGAACAACTTAAGTTTGATATTGCTAAGCGTCTCGGTGAAATTTCTCGGGGTGATAAAGTGTTTATTTTTATCGACTCTATCGGTAATCTTGCATCTAAGAAAGAAGCAGAAGATGCACTCGAAGAAAAGTCTGTTGCAGATATGACTAGAGCTAAGGTGCTTAAATCTATTTGGAGAATTGTAACTCCGCATCTTGCTATAAAAGATATTCCATGCGTTGCCGTTAACCATACATATCAAACCATGGAAATGTATGCAAAAGCTGTAATGAGTGGCGGTACAGGGGGAATGTATTCTGCAAATCAAGTGTTTATTATTACTAGAGCACAAGATAAAGATGGCACAGACTTAAAAGGATACAATTTCACAATCAACATCGAAAAATCACGGTTTGTTCGTGAAAAATCTAAATTTCCATTCAATGTTAGATTCCAAGGTGGTATCAATAAATGGTCCGGCTTGCTTAATATTGCAATGGAAGCTAAGTTAGTTGTTAAGCCAAATGTGGGATGGTACTCAAAAGTTGACCCAGAAACTGGAGAAATAGAAGAAAAGAAGTATCGTGCTAAAGATACTGATACTTCAGATTTTTGGATGAATATTATTAAGAGTGCTCGATTCGCTGAATTTTTAAGGAACAGATACCAGCTTTCTAGCGCGGCTTTAATCAGCGACGAGCCAGATGAAACAGATGAAACGGATTGATCTGTCTCCTCTTATCTCTACAACAAAGAATTACACGCGTATTGTTCCAAAAAGATCAAATGAGGCATGGATTTTATTAAATTTTCCAGATCTTCATAATCAAATTACAAATTATAGCTCTTACGATTTTAATACTAATTTGAAGCTTGCTTATAATAATCTTAAAGACATACCGTTATGTAAAACTTGTTCTAAACCTATAACGTTAAAATTTTCAAATAACAAACAGTATTGTTCTAATAGTTGTGCAATTAAATCAATAGAATGCCAAACAAAAACTAAAACCACATGTGACTTAAAATATGGCAAAAGATTTAATGTTATTAGGGGTAGTTATAATGGAATGCATACGTTACAAAAACACAGAACTAATTTAGATGATTTGAATAACAAAGAATTGATGGCTAATCTCCTTAAGCCTAATGATTGGAAAATAGTCGCTAAGCACTTTAATTTAACTAGTAAGAGCCATTCTTCTACATTCAATCTCGTCCGTAGAGCTGGGTATAACTTCTTGCCTAGAAGTGGTGGCTCTTTGTGCGAAACTAATTTAGGAGAATTCATAAAATCTTTAGGTGTTGATCCAATAGTACATAACCGATCGGTAATTTCTCCTTATGAAATTGATTTATTAGTTGACAATTTAGGAATTGAATTTAATGGCAACTACTATCATTCTTATAATAGTAAAGAAACTAAAGACGAAATTAATTATCATCTAAACAAAACTAATTTATGTGAAACACTCGGTTACCAATTACTGCATATTTTTGAATACGAGTGGATGACGAAACAGGACATAGTAAAATCTATCATAAGAACCAAACTGGGAAAAAATGAGGTTATTCCAGCGAGAAAATGCGTGATACATGAAGTGCCACATTTAATCGCAAAATCCTTTCTTGAAAAGAACCACATGCAAGGATGGGCACAACATAAGTATGCTTATGGGTTACATTATAACGATCGTTTAGTTGCTATAATTACTTTGGGAAAACCGCGTTATAGTAAAACGTACGATTATGAAATTATTAGATTTTCTAGTCTATTGGATATTACTGTTATTGGTGGATTTTCTAAATTATTAAAACATTTTATTAAGAGCCACTCTCCTAAAACCATTATATCTTATGGCAATAGGAGATGGTGTACTATTCTTAGTAATGTGTACGAAAAAAACGGGTTTAAACTAATCGATAAAACCTCACCAAATTATGTGTACATATATGGTAATGAGGTTTTATCTAGAATTAAATGCCAAAAACATAAATTACGTACATTTCTTAATAACTTTGATTCGGGTTTAACAGAATATGAAAACATGTTTAATAATGGTTATCGTAGATTATGGGATTGTGGCAATCTGAAGTATGTCTTGGTATGTTGACATTACTAACTATATGTGTTATATTAAATTAATTACAAGAGGCACACATGATTCAACAAACAATTCTAAGCGCGATGGTTCACAATGAGAAATATATGCGCAAAATTCTTCCATTCTTAAAGGAAGACTATTTTGATGACCAAAATAATAGGTTTCTCTATGACATAATTAAAACATACATAGATAAGTACAATGGACTACCGACAAAAACTGCTTTGGGTATTGCGGTTGACGAATCGAATGATCTAAACGAAGAACGATATAAGCAAGTCACAAATCTCATTAAGAGTTTGTCATATGATGAGAAAACTGATATAGATTGGCTTGTTGATACCACTGAAAAGTTTTGCCAAGATAAAGCAATCTATAATGCTGTACGACAATCTATTCTCATATTAGATGATAAAATAAAAGACAAGACTAAAGGATCAATTCCCCAGCTTTTGAGCGATGCATTAGGAGTATCATTTGACTCAAATGTTGGTCATGACTTTTTAGAAAATTCTGATGAGCGATTTGAGTTTTATCATCGGATTGAAGAAAAGTTTGAATTCGATCTAGAGTATTTTAATAAAATTACTGGAGGGGGCTTAAACAAGAAATCTTTGTCTATCGCATTGGGAGGAACAGGTACAGGGAAAACTTTGTTCATGAC
>Ga0210044_10006809_pt1 | contig 14899 bp, 14 predicted proteins | sample CryGey13umfilter_2_FD_183959 | JGI IMG/M metagenome (GOLD analysis project Ga0210044, IMG submission 183959) | Groundwater microbial communities from aquifer in Utah, USA - Crystal Geyser 4/9/14 3 um filter (SPAdes) (version 2) | ecosystem: Environmental > Aquatic > Deep subsurface >...
GAAACCCGGCGGCCGAACCTGTCGCGGCCGGTCAGCGCGGCGCCATTCGAATCGCGCCGTCAAGGCGGATCACCTCGCCGTTGAGCATGTCGTTCTCAAAAATGTGCACGGCCAGCTTGGCGTAGTCTTGCGGCGTGCCCAGGCGCGACGGAAACGGGACACTGGCCGCCAGCGCGTCCTGCAATTCTTGCGGAAAGCCAAACAACATGGGCGTGCCAAAAATGCCGGGCGCAATCGTCATGTTGCGAATGCCGTTACGCGCCAGGTCGCGGGCAATCGGCAGCGTCATGCCAACAATGCCGCCCTTGGAGGCACTGTAGGCGGCCTGACCAATCTGGCCGTCAAACGCCGCCACCGAGGCGGTCGAGATCAGTACGCCGCGCTCGCCCGTGGCTTCGGGCGCATTCTGGCTCATGGCATCGGCGCACAGGCGGATCATGTTAAAGCTGCCGATCAGGTTGACACTGATGCATTTGCCAAACAGGGCTAGGTCGTGCGGGCCGGTTTTGCCAATGGTCTTCTCGGCCGGCGCAATGCCGGCACAGTTCACCAACCCCATCAATTTGCCCAAGCCTGTGGCGCGCGCCACCACGGCCTGGCCATCGGCCTCGCTGCTAACGTTGCACATGACAAACGCGCCGCCAATGGCCTGTGCCACAGCCTCGCCCTTATCCGCCTGCATGTCGGCAATGACGACCTTGGCGCCCTTGCTGGCGAGCATGCGCGCCGTGCCTTCGCCCAAGCCCGACGCGCCGCCGGTCACGATGAATACCTTGTCTGAAATCTCCATGCGCTTCTCCAGAAACGGTTGACGTTAACGTAAACGTCAATTATGGCGCAAGCGTTGCCGATGATTTTTTGGTCTTGCGAATGCAGATCGGCGTAATATTGCAGCTATACTTTCATTCTGTTTTGAGACCCACAGGCGCGTAGCTCAGCTGGTTAGAGCACCACCTTGACATGGTGGGGGTCGTTGGTTCGAGTCCAATCGCGCCTACCAAATTTGGTAGCAAAAAAACCCCGTAGACGTGAAGTTTGCGGGGTTTTTTATTTGGTGGGTTTTACCTTGCGCCTTCATTGGAAGTTGAACGGAACAGCATAGGACAGCGTTACAGTGGGTTTACGCTGGCATCGTCTTAAATCCGACAAGGCAGTTACGGACATCACCAAGGCGGTAATACCGGCCGATCAAAGTTGAGGATTTCACAAGGGCCCGTTGTCGAGCAGCCGCGCCACAGCAAGTAAGTCCCCACCAAATTCCGCGCTACAGAGATGCTCTATGGCACTGCCGCGGGGAATGTGTTCGTTGATGGTATCGGTGTCGTAGGCAATATCGTCGCTGAGTTTGTCGGCCGTGGTGATGGCAGCGACTTTTTCGGCCAGGTTAGCGCACAGCGGAGCGTAGATCGCCACCAGCCTGGCCTGGATTTCAAGCGCTTCGGCTTTGGTCATGGTGATCGTTGCTGTTTTATTGTTGCCTGTTGGTTGGCTGATCTGATTTTTTTCCATGAGTCTGACTCTGTGTTTGTGCATTGATTTTGATTGATCCTACCCTGATTCACGTCCTCCAAATATCACCCGAATGGGGGGTACAACAGTTTTCTGAAGTAGATGGGTGTACCTCACAAGACAGACCCGATCTGCGTTCTGATGTGCTGTAGTAATCCTTCACTGGCATCTTCCGCAATATCGAGCACCCGTTCAAAGTCATCCGCCTTGCCATAGAACGGGTCAGCTACATCCTGCTCGACCGGGTTGCTGCAATGCGCCGTGAAGTAGTCCAACTTGTGCTTGTACTGCGGCGCACAGCGCAGTTGCAGCGACAGGAGATTGTTTTCCTCCATCGCAAGAATCAGATCAAAGCGTTCGAAATCCTCGGGTTGGACCAGTCTGACCCTTAGATTGGAGAGGTCATAGCCCCGACGCATGGCGTGTTTCTGGGCATGGTAGTCGATCGGCTCCTCTGCGTTGAGGTCGTGGGTGGCTGCTGATGCAACGTGCACTTGACCAGCGAGGCCATTTTTAATGATCTTCTGGCGAATGACTTCCTCAGCCGTGGGGCTGCGGCACAAGTTGTCCGTGCACACGACGAGTATTGAATAAGTTTTCATGGTGAATTAGTCACTGGACGGTCCACCATGCGATCGCATGGCACGGTTGCTGTCATGCGTCACTGCCATCTGCATGAGTTGACCAAAGAAATGGACTAGTGGAGCGGGTGAAGGGAATCGAACCCTCGTATGAAGCTTGGGAAGCTGCCGTTCTACCATTGAACTACACCCGCATTTATAACCAATTAAATTTTCAGCGATTGTCGATGTAAACGCTTGATTTTCATCTGTTTTTTTCATTGACAGTTGAAAATCACAACACCACAGTAAACCAAGTCAGACCGCAATCAAATGCGATCTAGGCGTAGGTTTTTGTCTGGGTTATCGAAACTTTGGCCAGCTGGAGAATCAACCCCAACGCCCAATCAACTACGGATTGTAGACCGATGTATTTTGACGCCCGCGCCGCAAAGCTACTGGCACTCGGTGAACACCTGGTCATCCACGACTGTGCCGGCCTGCAACTGGCCCCCTTACTTTGCCACTCTCACAAAGTTGAACTGCGTGGTGTGGTGATCCGTCCAGCGGCAACTCAGGTGTGGCGCAGTCAAAGCGTTCGCCAATGGCTTGCTTTGCCAGCGCCCCGGATGTCAATTCGGGGCGGTGGTGCTATTCATACTGACTGTCTTGCTTGCATTGGCGGCAGCCTGGCAAAAAAGCGATACTGGCAAGCCTCAACCCTTCTGGAGTTTGTCATGCCACGCCCGATTCTTGACGAAGCACACATGCATCCTGCGATCCGCAGCAAGGTCGCAGGCCATCAACAAGCTATCGTTCAAGAGGTGATGGCAGCGGTGGGTCGCAACGATGTGGTGGTGGTTGGGATGGGTTGGAACCCTTTCCCCAAAAAGGCCTGCAAAGCGCTGGATGCCATCAACCAGCCCTACAAGTATTTGGAGTACGGCAACTATTTGAATACCTGGCGCGAGCGAAATGCGCTCAAGATGTGGACTGGCTGGCCCACCTTTCCGATGGTGTTCGTCAAAGGTGTGTTGGTGGGTGGCGCCAGCGAGCTCCAGGCGCTGATTGACCGTGGTGAATTGCTAAAAATGGTGCAAGCTGGGTAAGACCACCACCTTGGTGGCGGCTCATAGCGCGGCTTGTTACTTCAAGATATCACCCACGCAGACGTATTTGATTTCGACGTATTCGTCAATGCCCAGGTGTGAACCTTCGCGGCCCAGGCCGGACTGCTTGACACCGCCAAAGGGCACGTGCTCGGTTGCCAAAATACCCACGTTGACGCCTACCATGCCGTACTCCAGCGCTTCGCTGACGCGCCAGATGCGACCCACGTCGCGGCTGTAGAAGTAGCTGGCCAGGCCGAATTCGGTGGCGTTGGCGGCATCGATGGCTTGCTGCTCGGTGTCAAACTTGAACACCGGCGCAAACGGGCCGAAGGTTTCCTCCCTGGCGCACAGCATATCGGCGCTGGCGTCGGCGATCACCGTGGGCTCGAAAAACTGGCCCGGCAGGCGCTTGCCACCCGCCAGCACCCGGCCGCCTTTAGCCACCGCATCGGCGACGTGGCGCTGCACTTTTTCAAGCGCGGCTTCCTCGATCAACGGACCCTGGTTGACGCCCTCGTCAAAGCCGTTGCCGACCTTGGCGGTTTTGACCTTGGCGGCAAATTTGGTGACGAACTCCTCATAGACCCCGGCCTGCACGTAAAAGCGGTTGGAGCAGACGCAGGTCTGGCCGGCGTTGCGGTATTTGCTGGCAAAAGCGCCTTCGACGGCGCTGTCGATGTCGGCATCGTCGAACACGATGAAGGGCGCGTTGCCACCCAATTCCAGCGCGAGTTTTTTGATGCTGGGAGCCGACTGCGCCATCAGGATGCGGCCCACCTCGGTGCTGCCGGTGAAACTGATGTGGCGCACCACGTCGCTGGCGCAGAACACCTTGCCGATGGCGATGCTGTTGTCGGCGTCGGCCGTGATCACGTTGAGCACGCCCGCCGGAATACCAGCGCGAATGGCGAGCTCGGCCACTGCGAGCGCGCTCAGGGGCGTGAGTTCGGCGGGCTTGATCACTACCGGGCAACCGGCCGCCAGTGCAGGGGCCACCTTGCGCGTGATCATGGCCATGGGAAAGTTCCAGGGCGTAATGGCCGCGCATACGCCGATGGGCTGGCGCAACACCAATAGGCGGCGGTTGTTGTCGAACTGGGGCAGGGTTTCGCCATTGACGCGCTTGGCTTCTTCGGCAAACCACTCGACGAAGCTGGCGCCGTAGGCGATTTCGCCCTTGGCTTCGGGCAGCGGCTTGCCCTCTTCAGCGGTCATGATGCGGCCCAGATCGTCTTGATTCGCCATCAGCAGGTCGTACCATTTTCGCAAGATGATGCTGCGCTCTTTGGCGCTTTTACTACGCCATGCCGGCCAGGCGGCGTTGGCCGCTGCAATGGCTTGCTCGGCGTCGGCCGGGCCCAAGTTGGCGACATCGGCAAGGTGCGCGCCAGTAGCCGGGTCGGTCACGGCAAAGCGGCTGGGTGATGTGCTGGCCCCTGCGGTGGCGCTCACCCATTGGCCGTTGATGAGGGCATCAGTCTTGAGCAGGCTGGGGTCTTTGAGCAGGGAGAGGGGGGAAGTGGTCATGATGCGGGCCTTTGGTGAAGGGAAAGGTGAAGGGAGATTGAATGGCTGTGCTTGATCCTTGCTTCACATTGATTGCACAGCCGCCAAACAGGATTCCATGATGGCCAGCCCTTCATCGACGATGGCATCGCTGGCCGTGAGCGGCACCAGGATGCGCACCACATTGCCGTAGGTACCGCAGGTCAGCAAAATCAGACCGCGCCGGGTGGCCTCAGCCGCCAGCGCCTTGGCCATGTCGGCACTGGGTTGGTTCGGGTCGCCGTCTTTGCAGAGTTCAATAGCGACCATGGCGCCCAAACCGCGCACGTCGGTGACGCATTTGTGCTTGCCCGCCATGGCTTTCAGACTGTGCATCATGCGCGCACCGAGCTGGCGGCTGCGCTCAAGCAGGTTTTCTTTTTCAAACACATCCAGCACAGCCAGCGCGGCAGCGCAGGCAACAGGGCTGCCAGCGTAGGTGCCACCCAGGCCGCCAGCAGCGGGAGCGTCCATGATCTCGGCACGACCCACCACGCCAGAAATGGGGTAGCCGCCCGCCATCGACTTGGCCATGGTGATCAAGTCGGGGGCCACGCCGCTTTGCTCGATGGCAAACCAGGTGCCGGTTCGGCCGGCGCCAGTTTGAATCTCGTCGGCAATCATCACAATGCCGTGCTGGTCACAGAGCGCGCGCAGGCGCTGCAAAAAGTCGAACGGCGCCACGTTGAAACCACCTTCGCCTTGCACCGGCTCCACAATGATGGCCGCCACATGGCTGGCTTCGATGTCGTTTTTGAAAATACTTTCTACCGAGCGAATGGCATCGTCAACGTTGACCCCATGCGCTGCATCAGGAAACTGGGCATGAAAAATCTCACCCGGGAATGGCCCAAAACCCAGTTTGTAAGGTGCCACTTTGCCGGTCAAAGCCAATGTGAGCAGCGTGCGGCCGTGGTAGCCGCTGGTGAACGCAATCACCCCGGCGCGCTTGGTGTGGGCGCGAGCGATCTTGATGGCGTTTTCAACCGCCTCGGCACCGGTGCTTAAAAAAAGCGTTTTCTTGGCAAAGTCGCCTGGTGCCAGCGCGTTGAAGCGTTCGGCCAGTTCGACATAGGGCTCATACGCCAGCACCTGAAAACAGGTGTGGGTGTAAAGATCGATCTGTGCCTTGACGGCTTCCTTGATCTCCGGGCGGCAGTGGCCGGTGTTGAGTACCGCAATGCCGCCGGCGAAGTCGATGTAGCGCTTGCCCTCGACGTCCCACACCTCGGCGTTGTCGCCGCGTGCAATGAATACTTCGTGGCTTTGGCCAACGCCACGGGGAATGGCGGCACGGCGGCGGGCCATCAAGGCGGCGTTGGTTTTTGTGGCGTTTGTCATGGGGTTCCTGTGGGGTGATGGGTGTGCGGCTCTGACTTGCAATACAAAATTTTAGTGTGATCCGTGGTTTGGACAAGGGACACTTTGGGGGCAGGGCAGGGGGACACTTTGGGCGATTCAATACCTGGATACCCCCGGATTGCGCTGCGCTTCATTCGGGCTACGGCTGGCTGAGGGCGTAGGCTTGTCATCACCTAAAATTAGCAGCTTTGACATTCCAGGTCTCTTACCTCCATGAATTCAACTGCTGCTTTGGTCACTGTTGCCGACATTCGCAAGACCTTCCTCGACTTTTTCGCCTCCAAAGGTCACACCGTGGTCGCCAGCAGCCCGCTGGTGCCGGGCAACGACCCCACGCTGATGTTCACCAACTCGGGCATGGTGCAGTTCAAGGACGTGTTTTTGGGGTCTGACAAGCGCAGTTACGTGCGTGCGGCCAGCGTGCAAGCCTGTCTGCGCGCCGGCGGCAAGCACAACGACCTGGAAAACGTCGGCTACACCGCGCGCCACCATACCTTTTTCGAGATGCTGGGCAACTGGAGTTTTGGCGACTATTTCAAGCGCGAATCGATTGAATGGGGTTGGGAGCTACTGACAAAAGTCTTCAAGCTGCCACCAGAGCGCCTGCTGGCCACCGTCTATGAAGAAGACGACGAGGCCTATGATATCTGGACCAAGATGATCGGTCTGCCGCCTGAGCGCGTGATCCGCATTGGTGACAACAAGGGCGCGCGCTACAAAAGTGACAACTTCTGGATGATGGCCGACACCGGCCCCTGTGGCCCGTGCTCTGAAATTTTTTACGACCACGGCGACCACATTCCGGGTGGCCCCCCGGGAAGCCCGGACGAAGACGGCGACCGTTTCATCGAAATCTGGAACCATGTGTTCATGCAGTTCAACATGGCCGAGGACGGCTCCGTGACACCGCTGCCCGCGCCCTGCGTCGACACTGGCATGGGCCTGGAGCGCCTGGCTGCCATCCTGCAGCATGTGCACAGCAACTACGATATCGACCTGTTCGATGCGCTGATCAAGGCGGCGGCCCGCGAAACTCGTTGTGCTGACCTGGGCAACAACTCGCTCAAGGTGATAGCCGATCACATTCGCGCCACCGCTTTTCTGGTCAGCGACGGCGTGTTGCCGGGCAACGAAGGCCGCGGTTATGTGCAGCGCCGCATCATCCGCCGCGCCATTCGCCACGGTTACAAGCTGGGCCAGAAAAGCCCGTTTTTCCACAAGCTGGTGCCCGACCTGGTGGCTGTCATGGGCGCTGCCTACCCCAGCCTGGCGGCGCAGGCGGAGCGCATCATGGACGTGCTGCGGGTGGAAGAAGAACGCTTTTACGAGACCCTCGAAGTGGGTATGCAAATTCTGGATGAAGCGCTGGCCGATGGCATCAAGGTCTTGCCCGGCGACGTAGCCTTCAAGCTGCATGACACCTTTGGTTTCCCGCTGGACTTGTCGGCGGATGTCTGCCGCGAGCGTGGCTTGACAGTTGATGAGGCGGGTTTTCATGCCGCCATGGAAAAGCAAAAGGCACAGGGGCGTGCCGCTGGCAAGTTCAAAATGGACAAGGCGCTGGACTATAACGGCACCGGCAATGCGTTTGTCGGCTACGAGAAACTGACGGCTGCCACCGAGGTGGTGGCGATTTATGTGGACGGCACCAGCGCGACAGAAATCAAGGCAGGTCAAAACGGCGTGCTCGTGCTGGCCACGACGCCGTTTTATGGCGAGAGCGGCGGTCAGGTCGGCGACGCTGGGGCCATCTTCAGCGATGCTGCCCTGTTCGACGTTGCCGACACGCAAAAGGTCAAGGCCGATGTGTTTGGCCACCACGGCACACTAAAAACCGGCGCGCTCAAAGTGGGTGATGCGGTCACGGCGCACGTCAACACGTCGCTGCGCCTGGCCACGCAGCGCAACCACTCGGTCACGCACCTGATGCACAAGGCACTGCGTGAAGTGCTGGGCGGCCACGTGCAGCAAAAAGGCAGTTTGGTCAATGCTGAGCGCACGCGTTTCGACTTTGCCCACAATGCACCGGTCACAGACTCGGAAATCCGTGAAATCGAAGCCCGCGTCAACGCTGAAATTCTGGCCAACGCCGCCACCCGGGCGCAAGTGATGGACATTGAATCGGCGCAAAAGACCGGCGCCATGATGCTGTTTGGTGAAAAATATGGTGAATCGGTGCGCGTGCTCGACATTGGCAGCAGCCGCGAACTGTGCGGCGGCACGCATGTGGCGCGCACCGGTGACATTGGCCTGTTCAAGGTGGTGACTGAGGGCGGCGTAGCGTCGGGCATTCGCCGCATCGAAGCGGTTACTGGGACCAACGCGCTGCTGTATTTGCAGCAACTGGAGGATACCGTCGGCCAGACCGCCAGCGCGCTCAAAGCGCCAGTGGCTGAAGTCAATGAGCGCCTGGTGTCGGTGTTGGACCACGTCAAAGCGCTCGACAAGGAACTGGCTGCCCTTAAGGGCAAGCTGGCCAGCGCGCAGGGCGACGAGCTGCTCAGTCAGGCGCAAGACATCAAGGGCGTCAAGCTGCTGGTGGCGCGCCTTGACGGTGCCGACGTCAAGGCCCTGCGCGACACCATGGACAAGCTCAAGGACAAGCTCAAAACTGCCGTCATCGTACTCGGCGTGGTCGATGCTGCCAAAGTGCAGATTGCCGTGGGCGTGACCGCCGACACCACAGCCAAGGTCAAGGCCGGCGAACTGGTCAACTTCATTGCTGGCCAGGTGGGCGGCAAGGGCGGCGGCAAACCCGACATGGCCATGGCCGGCGGCACCGAACCCGCCAAGCTGGCGGCGGCTTTGGCCAGCGTGCGGAGCTGGGTGGAGCCCAAGCTTTGATGAATGCCACCAACAAAACCATCCGCCCCCAAAGGGCTGATCTTCTGTAGGAGCGGCGCTCTCGCCGCGATTGCCTCCCATCTTTTTTAGCTCTAACTGAAACATCATCCCATGAGTGCTTTTTTGAATGAAACCGTCTTGAGCGTCCACCACTGGACCGACCGACTTTTCAGCTTTACCACCACGCGCGACGAAACGCTGCGCTTCTCCAACGGCCACTTCACCATGATCGGCCTGCGTGTGGACGGCAAACCGCTGTTGCGCGCCTACAGCATCGTGAGCGCCAACTATGAAGACCACCTGGAGTTTTTGAGCATCAAGGTGCAAGACGGCCCACTCACCTCCAAGCTACAGCACATCAAGGTGGGTGACAAAATTGTGGTCGGAAAAAAACCCACCGGCACGCTGTTGATTGATTACCTCTTGCCCGGCAAAAACCTGTACCTGTTTGGCACGGGCACCGGCCTGGCCCCGTTTTTGAGCATCGTGCGCGACCCTGAAACCTACGAGAAGTTTGAGAAAGTCATTTTGGTGCACGGCGTGCGCGAAGTGGCCGAGCTGGCCTACCACGACTACCTCACACTGGAACTGCCCGACCATGAGTTTCTGGGTGACATGGTGAGCGCGCAAATGCTGTATTACCCCACCGTCACGCGCGAACCGTTCAAAAACCAGGGCCGCATCACTGATTTGATTGAGTCCGGCAAATTGCAGGCGGACTTGGGCTTGCCCAAGTTCGACCCCGCCACCGACCGGGCCATGATGTGCGGCAGCCCGGCGCTGCTCAAGGACCTCAAAGTGATTCTGGAAAAACGCGGGTTCCTGGAGGGCAACACCACCAAGCAGGGCGACTTTGTCGTTGAACGCGCTTTTGTGGAGCAATAAGCATGACGTACCACCTCTACGCCATTGGCAACGCGCTGGTCGATACCGAATACGAAGTCTCTGACGCCCAGTTGCGGGCGGCCGGAGTTGAAAAACGCCACATGACGCTCATTGACGGTGCGCGCCGTGCCGAGCTTTTGAACCATGTACACAGCGTCAAGTCGCACCGCACTGGTGGCGGTTCGGCCGGCAACACCGTGGTAGCGCTGGCGCAGTTGGGTGGACGCGGGTTTTACTCGTGCCGCGTGGCCGATGACGAACTGGGCGACTTTTACACCAAAGACCTGCTCGCGCACGGTGTCGCCACCAACCTCACGCACACCAAACCGCCCGTGGGTCAGACCGGCAGTTGCATGGTGATGGTGACACCCGACGCTGAGCGCAGCATGAGCACGTTTCTGGGCGCCACCGCCGACATCGACGCCAGCGCGCTGCACGCGCATGACATCGTCAAGGCCCGCGTTTACTACATGGAAGGCTACCTGGCAGCATCGCCCAGCGGGCTGGCCGCCGCCTTGCAGGGCAGGGCGATCGCGTCCCGCGCGGGCGTCAAGCTGGCCACCACGCTCAGCGACATGAGCATGATCAACTTCTGCCGCCCCGGCCTCGATGCCATGGTTGGTACCGACCTCGACTTCTTGTTCTGCAACGAAGAAGAAGCCCAGGTGTGGTGCGCCACCGCCGACCTGGCGCAAATCTGTCTACAGATGGCTCGGCAGGCGCGAACCGTGTGCCTGACGCGCAGCGCCAAGGGCTGTCTGGTTCTTGAAGGCGGCCACATCACCGAAGTGCCTGCGGCAAAGGTCAAGGCCATTGACACCAACGGCGCCGGCGATATGTTTGCCGGTGCTTTTTTGTATGCGGTCACGCACGGCTACAGCCACGCCCAAGCCGCCTGGCTGGCCAACCAGTGCGCCGGCCGCGTCGTCGCCCAGTATGGCAACCGACTCAGCCAAGAGGCGATGGCCAGCCTGAAAGCCGACTTCGCCGGGCACACTGCAGCAACACCAGATCAGCGCCAGTGAAATCAAGGCGTAACCCACCCGTAAGTTGCCACAGTAAAGACATGGTAAACCTGGCCAATGAACCCTGCTATAAAGGGTATTCGTTCATTGCTTGTTCAGGTTCAGGCGTTAAACTTACAGCCATGCAGGTCAGGCTGCTGATTTTTTTTTCAACTCCTAAGGAAATTTCACTATGACAACACGTCGCGTATTCATGATGCAATCGGTTCTGGGTGCCAGCGCTTTGGCCTCTGGTGCGGCCATGGCTGCAGCCCCAGCCATGGTGGCTGAGACCGATGCCAACGCCAAAGCTTTGGCTTACGTGGCCGACGCAGCCACTACCAAAAACGCCAAGCATAAACCCGGCATGGCATGTGCCAACTGCGCCCTGTACCAAGGCAAGGCTGGTGATGTTGCTGGTGCCTGCCCGCTGTTCGCCGGAAAGCAAGTGGCCTCCAAGGGCTGGTGCAGCGCCTACGCCAAGAAGGCTTAAACCCACCCGCTGGATTTGTCCAGTGCGCACAAAACCCACCCTTGCGGTGGGTTTTGTTTTTATAAATTTCGGATAATCTGGTCATGAACTCAACTATCAACGCTGACCCCGCCGAACTGGCCAAATTTTCTGACCTGGCCCACCGCTGGTGGGACGCAGAGGGCGAGTTTCGCCCTTTGCACCAGATTAACCCGCTGCGCCTGGCCTGGGTCAATGGCCTGTGCCCGATCCAGGGCAAAACCGTGCTCGACGTGGGCTGTGGCGGCGGTATCCTGACCGACTCGCTGGCGCGCTCGGGTGCGGTGGCCACCGGTATTGACCTGTCCACCAAAGTACTGCGCATCGCCCAATTGCACGCCATGGATGCGCAAACCGACAACGTGCAGTACCGCGAGATCAGCGCCGAGGCCATGGCCGCCGAGCAGCCCGCCACCTTTGATGTGGTGACCTGCATGGAAATGCTTGAACACGTGCCCGACCCGGCCTCGGTTGTTCAATCCTGCGCGACGTTGGTCAAGCCAGGTGGCTGGGTGTTTTTTTCTACCCTAAACCGTAACCCGATGTCCTTTGTGCAAGCCATCATCGGGGCTGAATATGTGCTGGGCATGCTGCCACGCGGCACCCACGAATTTGCCAAATTCATCCGCCCCAGCGAACTGGCGGGCTACTGTCGCCGTGCCGGGCTTGATGTGGTGGAAACGCGTGGCCTGTCGTTCAACCCGCTCACGCAACGTTACTGGCTCAACAGCAACACCAGCGTCAATTACCTGCTGGCTACGCAAAAGCCGGCGAGCCTGCCAGCGTGACAACCCAGCGCGTGCGCTTTTCCAATGTGCAAGCCGTGCTGTTTGACCTGGACGGCACGCTGATTGACAGCGCCCCCGACCTGGCCGTCGCCGCCGATGCCATGCGCTTGAAGCGTGGACTGCCTTCCCTGCCGCTGGCGCAGTACCGACCCATGGCCGGTGCCGGTGCCCGCGGCCTGCTGGGCGTGGCCTTTGGCATGACGCCCGAGCATGCTGATTACGACACCTTGCGCGAAGAGTTTTTCTGCATTTATGAGCGCAGCCTGACGCAGCGCACAAAAATCTTCGACGGCGTGCCTGAGTTGCTGCAGAGTTTCGTCACTCAAGGCGTCAAGTGGGGCGTGGTCACCAACAAGGCCGAGCGCTTTACCCTGCCACTGACGCGCGCCATGGCCATGTTCGAATCTGCCGGCGCCATCGTCAGCGGTGACACCACACCGTATGCCAAACCTCACCCGGCGCCCTTGCTGGAAGCCGTCCGTCGCATGGGCGTGGATGCCTGCCGCTGCGTCTATGTGGGCGACGACGAACGCGACATTGTGGCCGGCCTGGCGGCCGGCATGGCCACTGTGGCGGTTACCTATGGCTACCTTGGCGCGCAGACCGATACCAGCCGGTGGGGCGCAAATGCCACAATTCATTGTGTGAATGAATTGCTGCCGCTATTGCAATTTTCCAGCGTGGCCTAAAATACGGGGCTTAGGGGCTGCACTGGTTTCGACGTGGATTCGGACGCGCGGCAGGGCATGTCGAGCTGAATGGGCTCGTAAAACAGATTCAAAAAAACTAACTGCAAACGACGAACGTTTCGCACTCGCTGCTTAATTGCACGTGAGCCTCACAACAGTCAGCCGATCGGCTGGGCAAGGGTAGTCAAATCGCAAGGTTGGGCTGTCCAGGCTGTGGGGTAATCTTATTCGGCTGGGGCCGCCTTGGGTAACTTAGGGTGGCTCGAGAAAATAGGTTGCTGGCGATTTGCATAGCGTGCCACTGCGCGATGTGAAAAGCGAGATTTAAATCAGACGGCTACACATGTAGAACTGCTCGAAGAAGGTTTGCGGACGCGGGTTCAAATCCCGCCAGCTCCACCAAATAAAGTATCCAACCGCGTCTGCGGTTGGATTTTTTTTTGCCTAACCCTGCGTATTCATTGGGTTTTTTGAGGGTTCTTGCGGACTTCGTCGTTCGTCCGGGCGCCCAGAAATCGGTCACTTTTGCTCTCTCATGGCCAATAGTCTCCGCGACGGAGAGCACCCAAAACGACCCGAAGTCCGCGAGGGTCACTTTGCACACCCATAAAAATCAATGGGTTACGTGCGGACTGATCAAGCAGTTGATTTTCGGCATTGGTAGGCAAAGGAAACAAAACATCACCAAAATCACGTGTTTGTCAGTCGTTGACATTGAAGAAAACCCGCCTGTGTGTTAACGTCCAACTAAGGACATGACGATGAATCAAACTTTGATCACTGCTAATGTGAAGGTAAAACCCAAGGCAAAACGCTCAATGAGAAGATCTGTTCTGACTCTGCGCGAAGTCCCCTCGCTGTCTAAAGATGACAAGTCTTTTTTTACAGCGGTATCAACCAGTGATCGTTTTTCAGTTGCGTTTGCCAAGAAGCTGTTTCTGGGCGCAGCCGACAAAGCTTGACCCGCCATATCTGTGCGGGTTCGGATCACGCAGGCGTTAGAAGATCAACTGGTCGCCGAGCGCCTTGACCCCAACGTTCTGATCAGCCGTTTCTCAGAATGGAAGGTTGGTGACGAATACAGCAGCTACTTTTTTGGCAAAGACGCTTTGGGTTTAAATACGTCGGTTTTGCGCCACGTGCACATGATCCCCCTGCATGATGCCGAGCAACTCGCAAATTGGAATCGAGCCTGGCGCAGAAGACCACCGGCGAGAAAGACCAGCGACAGGTACTTGTTCTACTGCAACGGTGGCGCTCAACATGGCCATCTTTTGATCTATATCGTCGGTGACCCGGGTGCTCACGATTTCTTGAGCTCACCAGAAACCAGGCAATTGCTGGCGGCTTTTGAGCAATGTGCCGACCAGTTTATTCATTTCGGCACCATTAAGGTTTGATGTCGCCCGAGCTGCCAACGACTGCGATCCCCATCCGCTTTCTCTGCTCTTCCCATAAGGCCGGTGGATCGACTGCAAGATCGAACAGCGTGAGTTTGTCTGGCAGCTCGTCACGCAAGATGGCGTCAATGATGTCCGGCGCCAGCGTGGTCAGATTGACCATCCGGCTGACGTAGCTGTTGTCGATTCCTTCCCGCTTGGCAATTTCGGTCATGGTGCTGACCTCACCTGACTCCAGCATTGCCAGCCACTTGTAGCCCCTGGTCAGGGCTATTTGCAACGCCGTGGCGGCCGTATCCCAAGGGCGTGGTTTGCCTGGCTCGCCGTTGGGCAGCGTCACCTGCTTGCGCCCAGCGCGGCGTTTGAACTGGATGGGGACCGACAGGGTCAACCTACCATCGCTCGATTGGATGACTTCTGGCTCGCCCGCTTTGTGGATGTGCACCTCATTCATGCCATTGCCTCGTAAGCGAGTGGCGAACACCCCTTGACGCAAAGCTGCCCTGATGGCAGAACTCGCTGCAGCTACGGATTTGTCGGCTGCCAGCGGTGCGGCAACAATTCTTCGATCTGACTGTTTTTCTGCGTTGGCAGACGCGTCAGCACATCTTTGATGTAGGCATACGGGTCATGCCCATTGAGTTTGGCGCTCTGAATCAAACTCATCACCGCAGCGGCGCGTTGCCCGGC
>Ga0210044_10006810_pt1 | contig 14899 bp, 20 predicted proteins | sample CryGey13umfilter_2_FD_183959 | JGI IMG/M metagenome (GOLD analysis project Ga0210044, IMG submission 183959) | Groundwater microbial communities from aquifer in Utah, USA - Crystal Geyser 4/9/14 3 um filter (SPAdes) (version 2) | ecosystem: Environmental > Aquatic > Deep subsurface >...
TTTATGGCGTTTACAATCACTTTCATTGATTTGTCACTTTGAGTTTCGTTTTCTGGATCTAACAGATAATCTTTGATTACCTTGACAAATTCTCTTTCTTGGCTTAGTGGTTGTACATAGTGGTGCAGTAAATCATCCACTCCTTTGAGTTTTATTTTTTCAGTTTTTTGTTTGAATGTATCTTTGCCTGACGAATAAATTTTTGTAAATTCTACTTCTTTACCAGTAACCCAATTATTGAACTTCCATAATTTACGGGCATATGTGCCTCTTGTTCCCTCGTGGCTTTTTGACTCTATGTTTTTGAATCTGCTCCCCCTATGCTGTTTCATAAAATATACAACTGATTTTATTTTGATAAAATCCTCGTATGGTATTCCGTATCCTAATTCTGTAGTAGATAATACCTGTAAAATTCCAATTTTTCTGCCTAACATGAATGCGTGATAGACTGCCTCTTCTCTTGATTTTTGGGTGTTTTTATGCGTAAATTCGTGCCCAAATTCTTTTGCAAAATCTTTTTGATTAATTTTTTGACCTATTTTTAGCATGGATAGACATGTTGCATATTGTGGTCTGACTTTAACACCATAGTCTTTTTGTGGATTGAATTTTTTTAGAACTTTGTAATACTGTTTTACCACGAGAATTAGTCAAACTCTAAAGTATAAAAGATGAATTTGTTAGCTAAAACCACTGATCTAGGTTTTGACTCTTTTTTTCTAGTGCTTTTTTTAATCTGTTTAGTGTAGATTGGACTCTGTCTTCAGAAAAACTCCTTTCTTTAACTAGATAATTGGTCATTCCTTCATAATCTACTTCATTAAACACAATTTCATCAACATCTGCAACTTCTGGATTTAGAAATATTTTTCTTATTTGTTCAAAGTCTATTTCTTCTAGTTGTTCTTGAATTTGTGGAATGTCTTCTAATCTTGAATGTTGCTTGATTAATTTCATTGCAGTCTTTGGTCCGATTCTCTCAAAACCATTAGGATTAAAATCAGTGCCAATTAAAATTCCGATATCAATTAATTCTTCTCTAGTTATTCCTAATGCATCAAGAGTTTTCTGCGTCTCAATAATTTCTGGAAGTACATCGATGTACGTATTTCTATTTGGAATTTTGCGTCTTCCACTGTTTGTAAAATTCCTTACTAGTCTTTTTGCTCCACATAGTATGGAATCATAATCTTGACTGGCAGAGGCAAATGCTTGACCTGTATTTGTCAAATGAGCTGCCGTTGCTTCTCCTTCAGACGGTGCTTCAATGTATGGAATTCCAAAATATGTGAGAAATTGTTTTGATTCTTTTACCATTCCGTCCTTCATGCTAGTTGTTTGTTGTGCAAATTTTCTCGCATCTTCCATATTTCCTTCTGCAACTGCTTTTTCATATTTTACAGTGGCATCTCTTTTGATTTGTTTTCTACGCTCAATCTCTGCAGTTTTCAGTGACGGTGGTTTTCCATCAAAAACATAAACTGGTCTTATTCCCAATGATAGAAAATTTACATTTCTGTATAGTAATCCACTTAGATGACTTGTAATTCGCCCTTCCCCGTCTGTTAGTTGTAGCCCATCTGGACCCCTGATACTTGCCAAAAACTGGTAAATTGCATTGTATGCATCTATTGCAATTACCTTGTTTGAAAATGCCTCAAGTGTGGTCTTTTCTCTTACTACTAACTCTTTTAGGTTTAGTCCCATGTAATTTGTTGTTGATTTGAGGTATTTTGTGTTTATCCTTCATCGTATTTGATGCATTTGTTGTTCTATTTTGAAATCGATTTAATATGGAAATTTCATACCATTGAGAATGACTATCGATCTTCCCTCTCGTTTACAAGATAAAATTTTTGAAATTCGTTATTCTGCTGATGAATTTGTTTCAAAAATCGTGTCATACTTTCCTTTTTCTGAATCTGAAAAACAAGAAATAATTTCTATCTTAAATATTGAGTTTGATGAATTTTATTCTATTTTTACAGATACTGTAAGTGATGATGAATGGGAAAAAACAAAGGATCAAATAAAAAAGAAATTTCAAGACGAACTCTTTGACATTGATAATTTCTAACCTTTTTCTGATTTGCTTTATTATGGAGCAAATCTTACCCCTATTGCCGGGATAGCCAAGTGGTACGGCGGCCGTCTCGAAAACGGCTACGCGCAAGCGTGCAGGGGTTCAAATCCCTTTCCCGGCGCGCTTAATATCATAAAATAATATTTTAGAGTCGAACTGAAACAACAAGATCTTTTGGCTACCAAAAAATGGTCCAAGCCTGCATGGAATTGAATTCTCTAGAGACAATCTATATGCCTATTCAGCAAGGCCTGCTTTTCAATACATTTAACTAGTTTTAGTATACCCAAGTGTACTTGAAAAAGAATTTAATTTACTCATTCCTTTTTTCATTATTTTTTGGAATTATTTTGCTTTCCTCAAATACTTCTGTTGGATATTCTCAAGAGGGAACTTCTTCTGACTGGGCAGACAAAGAAGGTGCAATAGGACTTGGAAATGCAGAAAAAAAATTCCTAGAGAAAAAAGAATCCCTTGAAAAAGAAAGAATACAATTAGAAAAAGAACAAGTAAAACTTGATCAAGACCTTGAAACTTTAAAACAACAGATCTTTGGTCTCTCACTAACAATTGAACAAATGAAAAATAACAAAATCTCTCAAGATACGATTGAAGAACTTGAAGAACAATTAACTGAATTACAATTTGATAAAAATGATCTAGAAGACTCACAGGTTTATCTGCAAGCAAGACAAGATACATATGAAAAAAATTGGAAAATCATCCAAGAGAGTCCTTATTTTGAAACTTTAATTAATACAAATACCCTATCTGAACCTGAATCCATTCCTTCTTGGTTCAAAAGTAATGCAAAATGGTGGAAAGAAGGACTAATCTCTGATGCCGATATGATTAATACACTTGAATCTCTAATCATTCAAGATGTTATTCCCTTAGATAATTTTGTTAAAACATCATCTGGCCTAGAACATGCCACAGGTGTTTCTTCTGGAGGTACATTTGTCACTGTAAATGACAAACCAAAAATTCCTACCTATCAAAAAGACGTTTTTGGATTCTGGAGTGATGGACTAGTTTCCGATTCTGAGATTGTAAACTCTATTGGTCACTTGATGAGTGAGGGAATAATTAACTCTGAAAAAATTCAAACCGAAATTTCTGAACGACGACAACAAAAAATGATAGAAGAATACGATCCTGATAGTGATAAAGATCCTGATGGAATACATGACTATGATGATCCCGCTACAACAATAATTACTCCCAAAGGATCAATTGGTGTAAATATAGATGTTGGCATCAATCTTTCAAAAGATGTAGTCAGTAAACCATTCGCTATTCCTGACGAGATTTGGTATGAAGTGAGTCCCAAACTGAAGGCTATACTGGATTCAGAACTGAATCCCAAACTGAATTTAAAGTCATTCGCTGATTTTGAGGAATACGAGGAATATTACGATAACAAAGTAAATTCTATGGGTTATCAGATGCCTCCGATATCTGCAGGTGGAATGCAGCAATTAACTCAAGTAAGTGCATTTACTATTGATGGCATACAATTCCCAGTTTCACAATTTACTTTATGGAAATGGATTGGAGAGTGTGATGATACATGGCATTATCATACTAACACTGGACATGCTGTCTCTTTAGATAGTTTGACGGGAATCCCTGATCCTGATCAAGAGAATTGTGGATTTGGTAAAGTCGGCGAAGTCTTTGTAGGAACCTCATTTATGAGCCAAGCTGAAATTGATAAATTTAGAAAATTAACTGGTTATGATCCACTTACAAATGAAGTCATGATGGGTGGCTCTGATACTGGAAGTAATACTTCGGAGAATGGACCTAAGACTGGAAATGATTCCGTGGAAGAAGGACCTGACAGAACATCCCTTGAAGAAGCAGATGGTGGATCATCTGGAACATCCGATAAATTACATGAATCATTACCTGGAGATTCAGACGGTGATGGGATTGCAGATGCAATTGATGCAAAACCTGATGAATATTCTGATGAACTCTCTATTGATAACGAAGGATTACCTGCAAAAATAATTTCTCGCGGTGGCCATAGCATTAAAATCACATCTGGCGGAGAGGGTGCTTTGGTGATTGAAGTTGGTGCCAATGGGGGGTCTGATCCTGTAATAATTGAAATAATGGGAGTGGAATTTGAAGTTGCGCCTGGAACAATTTTTGAAGCAGAGTTTAGATAACTGTCCTCTTAAATGATAATTAAGAAACAAAAACATTCTTGCGTATCTGTATCCCTTTTTGACCTCAAAACGGCAGCAGCGTACCATCCGGTCCATAAATTTTTGATTGTTATAACAAAGACAAAAACTCGTCTCTTGTTAGCCCAGCATCTTCAATTATTGAATTCAAGGTGCCTCGTGCAATTTCTTTGTGGTTCGGTATTGTCAGTCTTCTAAAAGGCGGTTTGTTGTTTCTCAGTATGATGTGACTTCCAGTTTGATGATCTGTGGAATATCCTAATTTTGATAATGCCTTGATTAGTTTCGTTGCAGATAAAATTGGAAGCTTAGACATTGACTTCTACCAATTCCTCATCGACGGGTGGAATTGGCTCGTTATGTTTTTTTAGGCTTTGAAGATAACCTTCAATTGCGTCTTTGATGTTGCTTAATGCTTCATCTTTGGTCTTTCCCTGCGAGATACAGCCTGGCAATGATGGACATTTTACAACGTACATGCCATCTTCGTCTTTCTGTAATGTTATTGTATATTTCATCTAGCTTAGAATAGCGGTTTTCTTATTTAAGCCATCCCAGCAATGATCAGGTTCAATCTTAATTTTTGACATGTGTCAGGGCGTCAAACTTTCTGTACCGTTCACTTTCCCGGCGGACTCATTTCCTTTTATGACCTTGGTTCATCTTTATTTTGTTCATGTTTTTATCGCAAGATGAACACACAATGAAAGAGATGCAAAAATGCCCCCTGTGTCAAGCAAAGTATAGCGATATTACCAAGGTTTGTCCACTAAAGCACTGCTCTAACTGTGGTTCATTAAAAGTATTGACACACAAGAAAAGAAGTTTTCAGACTTCACGGGCAAAACAGAATTTTGTTTTTTTATTACTGCCTTTTGGATTCTTTGTTTTAGTTTACGGTTATCTATTTGTTCGTGGAGATTTAATCCCATTTCTTAGTATCGTTGCAGTTTTTTCTGCATTCTTTCTTGGCGTTTTGTTTAAAATCACGATAAAGAATGTCAATTGTACTGAATGTAACGCAAGAAATTTTCCTTTTGTAAGTAATATTCGTCTTGATGCAATTAAACACAATGGCAGTTTGGTTGATGATGATCTGACAAAAAAAATATCTAAAATGATTCTTGAAGGACTCTCAACAGAACAGAGAAAACATAACAAAAAAGATCTTATGGTAAGAATGGCCAGTGCTGTCTCTTTGGTGATTATTGCTATTTTTGGAACTTTTTTTATAAATTCTGATGATGTTATGTTTGGTGAAATTATTGACATGATCAAATCTTTTCAATAATCTTTTCCTAAAAGACATCCTAATGAGGAAAATCCATAATTAATGGCAAGACAGTCCAACCTATGGTTATAGAAATAATGTTTTGTTTAGTATGTATGCAATAAAACTAACTACAAAATGTTTAAAGTTACACTCTCTTCAAACCCTGTATGGCAGATCAAACAGACTCAAAAATCAAAAAATCTGGCATTTCAACTGCGGAACTAATATCTCACTTTAGAGAAAAATGTAAAATTTGTGGACATCACAGAATTATGCATAATGAATTAGGTGCGTGTGAGGGCGTAATGAACAAGCCTTGTACTTCTGGCTGTGATTCTTTTGAAGCAGAATAGTCCTTACTTTATTGAATCTTTCATGTGTTCTAATGTTATTCAGTATAGTGAACCAGCAAAGCATTATCCATAACAGGTAACACTGCTATGATGTTTTCACTGTGCTTGGCAAGAAAGTCATTCACCACATCTTGTAGATAAACTCCTGTAGCCAGTTGTTTGGATTCAAAATATTTTATTTTATGAATCATTGATATCTGATAAAAGTAATGCGTATTAAGAATTTTATGTTTTCTAACATGCTGTTTTCTAACTATTGTAAAGCAACCTATGTCCATTTTTGATGGTTTTTCTTTAACGATACACGAGTTTGCAATTCTTTAATAGACAATTTTCTGTAATTTATCTGTGGATACGCCAAAAGAAGAAAAGATTTACCCTTTAGGATATGAGCCACAGGAAACTCCTGATTCTCTAGATGACAACGTTAGAAATAATCTATTAGATTTTATTTTAACATCTGGACCTTCAGAAGTTGTAGATACTGATTTGTTTGCCGTGATGGCAAAGCGACGCTCAACAAGAAAATTTTTGGACAAACCAGTAGAGACTACAAAAATAGATAAAATTATTGCAGCTGCTGACACTGCTCCTACTGCTGGAAACTATCAAGGATTTGAAATATTTTATGTGAAAAGTCCAGAAAAGAAAAAACTCCTAGTTGAAGCATGTAACAAGCAGCCTTATGTTGATGCACCCGTTGTTCTAGTTTTTTGTAAAAACCCTTCAAGAGTAAAATTTGATTTTCCAGATTATGTACTAAAGAAATTTGCCATACAGGATGCAACTCTGGCTGCAGGATATTCCCAGCTCGCTGCTCAGGCCTTAGGGTTGAGTTCAATTTGGATAGGGATGTTTGATGAGCAAAAAGTAATGGATGTGATTGGAACTGATCTGGTTCCTTCATCTGTTCTTTGCATTGGTTATCCAGAACAAACAAAATTTCCTAAGCCTAGAAGAAACCTGAAAGATTTGGTTCATGTGACATGGTAAGAAATGTCCAAAATCATCCATCTTTAAATAATCATAGATTACTGTCTACTCTATGACTGATGCATATGTGATGCTTAACTGTGAATTGGGTGCTGAAGCAGAAATCCTAGAACAATTAAAGGAAATTGAGCAAGTCGTAGATGTATTTGAAACAATTGGAACTCATGACATGTTGGTGAAATTGCAAGCAGAAAACTTTGAAAAGATACGAGAAATTGTTTCATGGAATATTCAAAAACTCAAAAATGTTCGTTCTACTGCAACATTGATAAAAAAAGATAATTAAGATTAATCTCTACTAAAAACATTGACTGATGAAAAAAATGAGATTGATAAACTCATTGACAACATGATTGCTAGTGGAGATGACCTTGTAAATAACCTAAAGTCTGTTTTACCAAAATCTCTTTCTGAATCCATGATGATGTTTCATGAGTCAAATGTTACAAATTTAAAGAAAATCAAAGAATTTCTCAATAAATAGTCTTAGAAGGATTGAATCCTATTATTGCTACTATATCTTTTTTAATCGTTATTGGTATATCGTACTATGAATAGATCCAGGACTGTTTCTATTACTGTGGAAAAGAAAACAGGTGATGCATTTGATGCTATACTGCGTTTGCCTCCAAAAATGATGCCTGACGCCAAAATCACTACTGATGGTTGGTGGTCATTTACTGGGCCACATGGAAAATCCAAATTGAAATTTCATGAAAATAAATCCCTTGGAATCTTGGATCATCAATATGTGGACGAAGTATCATCTTGGACTGTCCCAATGCGTGTGATTTCCAGTGGCGATTTCTCTGAAGTTATAATTACATTAAACAAACCTGAAGAATTAACTGATGTTCAATTTGATCAACGTATGGCTGAGATTAGTGATATGGTAACTTTGATGAAAAATATCATTGAATCTGAATCCTAGTCTCGTACAAATTATTCTTCAAGCTTAAATGCAAACTTGGTAATAGTAAAACTGAGAAAAATGCCATACGAAGAAGTATACTATCAAAGATTAGAAGAGGATAATCCCGAAGATTACGAGAAATTAAAATCTAAAAAATCGTCTTGAAATTCAGTCTTTGTCTGAATCATCATCTTGGTTTCTACTTGGGCCTACCATGTCTTTTGGATTCACCTTGTTGTCCCAATCTCCTCTTGCCCCTTTTATCAAAGCAGTAATTCCACCGCCAATAAACCCAATCACTAATCCAAAAAATAATGTCTGATCAAATATCTTAAATGAACAATTGATTTCTACTGGTGGCAAATCTTTTGAATATTCATAACATGTTTCAAATTCATTTGATTCAAGAGTTGCTGCTTGATATCTTTGACCAAATCCTCCCAATATGATAAACCCTACAAAAATTAATCCAATACCTATTATTGTAAATCTCATGTCACTCATGTGATTTTTTCACAATTCACAGTATTTACATTTTGACTTGAAATCTACATGGTTTATTTTTCAAGTATTGTTTTTAGGTTTTCAAGCGATGCCTCGTAAAATGATCCTAAAAATACTATGAAATCTAAGAATTCTGTCTCTGACATTTTCTTACTGTTAAGATATGATTGCCATGTTAACTCTACAAGATTTTTTGATAATACTTTCATTGAGATTGTTGCAACATATGCTCTTAATGGCAATCCCTCAGTTGCGATATATGTAAAATATTCGCCATCCTTCCATGCTACTATGTGCTCTTCAATTTTATTCCCATCTGAAAATGTGATTAGTCTGACCGCTCCTACATTTTTTTTCTTTTTGGACAGATACACTGTTTTTTCTACATCTACTAGCCATGATGGTAATCCTACAATGTTGCTTATTTTTTTCCATACTTTGACTTTTGATGCATTGATTTTGATTGTTTTTTTAACTGTCCCTGTATGAAATGATTTTTTTACAGTTTTTACCATGCTATTTCCTGAAATGTGTAGGGTTTTAAATTTTGGTTGTCCAACCATTTTTAATCCCCTGATGCGAATAATATCAAATGGTCTTTGGATGGGGTAAAAAGAAACAAGATGACGTCTCTGTTGAAGAAGTTTCTCAGAATAAAGAGATCACTCTCTCAAACATCCCTCAAATATTATCTGAACTTGGTGAATTAAGAAAATCTAAAACTCTGGCTGCGATTAAAGATTTGAGAAACAATACAGCACCACTAATTGATGAACTGATAAAAATCTGTAATGTTCTTGAACAAGATAACCTCAATGTAGATGATATTGACAAACATCTTGCGATAATCGTAGTTAGAGGCAAAAAACAAGTAATTGATGTTATCAAAAAAGACGTCACATCATTACCTAAAATCACATCTTTAGATGATGCAGAACAATTAAACTCAGTTTTAAACCAAATACTCAAAAAAGTAGGGGATGTTTTAGGAAGGCAAACTAGAGTCATTCATATTTTTGCAAAAAAGTACGCAACTCAATTAAAAGATAATCTTGAAGTTATGAATAACAATCATTCTGAAATTCACAAATTACTAAAAAACTATAATTCAACAAAATCCCTATCTGATGAAATATCCGAAACATTAAATCAAATTAATGCTTTAACTGATTCACGCAAGGAAAAATCTCATAAAATTACAGATGCTGAAGAAAATAGCCATTCCATTCAATCTGAAATTGACTCAATTCAAAACTCTATATCTAAAACACATTCTTCTGAATCTTACAAGAAATATGTTGATTTAAAAAACAGTTTAGATAGATTTGGTCAACAAAAACAAAAAATCATAAATGAAATCAATGATCAATTCACAAAAATTTCTCGCCCTTTAAGCAGATATGAGCATATATCATCATTAGATAAAGATCAAAAAAATCTTCTCTCTCAACTTGTAGCAAATCCTTTTTCTGTGCTGGTGCCATCTAACAAAGACTCAATAATTATAATTCTTGAAAATGTCCGAAAAGGCATTGCGTCTGGTTCTATCTCTGTAAAAGATATCGATAAAACATTCTTCAATATTACTGAAACGGTAGAGGCTCTAGGTGGGTTTGTATCTCGAGTTTCAGAATATTTTGAAAAATACAATAAAATGAAAAATGATCTTAATTCTTTAAAACCATCTGATCTAATGTCTTTGGAAGATGATCTTGATAAAAAAACGTCATTATTGAATGAATTTCAAATGAAATTTGAAACGTTTCAAAACGAAATTGATGAAATCGATTCAAAAATACCTTTACTTGTATCTGAGATTGAAGATAAATTGCAACAATTCTCTAGTACAAAATACACCGTACTGATGTCTTAGAGTTAAAATAGTTTCAAACTGATGACTATGTATGTTGTTTAAAAATAAAAAATTTGAACGTAAAGTATCTCTTCAAAAAGATGTACATGATAGCATCTTATCTTATTGTCAAATGAAACATCCTAATGAAGGAATTTTGATCTTAAAGGGAAAATCAAAAAACGGGGAGATAGATGTAAGAGGACTCGTTATTCCACCCTTTAGTGAATCAGGACCAACATTTGCTGGATTTCCACATTCGTTTCTTCCTTTTGATACAAGTTATGTTGGAATCGTTCATTCTCATCCAAGTGGATCTGCTGAACCATCTGTAACTGACTTGCATAATTTTTTTGGACTAGTTTCAATGATTGTAAAATCTCCATATGACGATGATTCCATTTTTGCATGGGATAGAAATGGCAATCCTATCCCAATATCCATAGTGTAATTTACGAAACGCTAGTGCACAAGTATGACAAAAACTGACAAAACTTTATAACCTTTTTCAAAGGAATTTCATATATTGAATCCTCAACTAAAACGATATTATCTATTTTTAGGCGCATCTCTAGTTTTTAGTATTGGATTACAAATTGGTCTTGGAATGTTAGGTGTTCCATGGTTTATTAGCATAGGTGCGGTAATGGCAATCTTCATTTTACTTCCTATGATTATGAGACGACGACAAATGAGTCGTATGGGAAATTATGGTGGTGATTCTGGATCTGGCGGTGGATTCTTTGGCATTGGCTCGCAAGGTGGTTCCAGTGGTGTCAAATATGTTTGCCTTGTTTGTAGCAACAAACACAAAGGAGGTACTTGCCCTAGATGTGGCTCCAAAATGCAAAGAGCAGATTTTTAACTAAGAAACATGTCTCTAGATGAAATTCGTAAAAAAGTAATTTTTCATAATTCTGTTGATGTTTGGATTGCAACGTGTATGGAAAAAAATATTGATTGGACAAATACTGGCGCTTACAAAAAATTCATTGCTTATTTGCTTGCAAACAATCTCAATCTAAAAGCATTCAATTTATGTGCACATGAAGCAGGTGCCACTGAAGACGAAAAAGTGAAATTTACTGAAACTTTGGCTGAAACAAAAGAAGATCCAAATTCTTTAACATATACTGTTAAGCTAAATGATGCAGCTTTGAATATTATTCGTAATTTCTCTTTGTAACTATCTTCTGAGTTTTGGATTAATTATTACATCCAATGCATTTCCAATAAACACAAAGGCTAGTCCTGTTATTGCGATCATTATTCCTGGGGGAATAATCCACCACCATAATCCTCTTGCAGCTGCCCCAAACGTATTTGCATCATGCAGTATTTGTCCCCATGTTGGAAACGATGGATCTCCTAATCCTAGAAAACTCAAACCAGCTTCGGTGGTGATTGCAGCTGGAACTGAAATTGCAATGCTTGCAAAAGCATATGGGAGTAATTGTGGCAAAATATGTTTTAGTATGATTTTGGAATCCTTTTGTCCCATCATATTTGCAGCATCTACATATCCCCGAGTTTTGATTTGTAGAGACATACTCCTTGCTACCTTGGCAATGCCTACCCAACCAAAAACCATCAAGAATCCAACCATCAAAAATATGCTATTACTTATTGTTACTGAAAGTATTATGAGAAATGGCAATGCTGGTAACGCATAGATTACATCATTAAATCTCATCATAATCTCGTCTGTTTTTTTACCCTTGTACCCTGCATACACCCCGTAAATCAAACCCATCACTACTGATGCAATAGACACAACAAGGCCAATGAATAATGCAAGTGGCGTTCCCCACAGTAACCCCACTGCCAAATCTCTTCTTAATTCGTCTGTACCCATAATTCCAAAAGCTTTGCCCCCTATGATTAATTTTGATTCTGAAATTTGATTTTCAGTATTCACACCATACAGGTTTATCAAAAAAATATAATTTCCTTTTAATGGCTCATTTGTTTGATTTTTTGAAAAAATAATGTCTTCTGCTGATAATCTTTCAAACAAAAATCCAAATTTTTCAGACTGTAATGATAAATTTTTCTTTATACTCCTATCTGTTGAAAAGATTCTTTCTTCATAAACCGTCTTTGTGTCTGAGTATGGAAGAGATGTTGATATCAAATCAAGTTTAACCCCGTCTGGTCTAATCACTGACATTTCTAATAATGGTGAATCTGAATATTCTGCTGAAAATACATAGATGAAATCATTTGGATAATCATCATAATCAAAATTTAATCCAAATTGATGTGAAACTAGAGATATCTCATTTTCTGAAATTACTCTGATGTTAGGATTTTCCAAAATTTGATGTTCAGGTATTTTTTCTGCCATGAAAATATTGACCCAAATCGGGGTTGCGACTTTTGGATTTAAAATCCATTTTCCAGGATTATTCCATTCTTGAAATGTTTCAATTGGAATTGTAATTATGGCTATTATTGACACTGCAATTAGAATTCCAAGTATCAGGATCCCTGCGATTCCCATCTTACTTTTGAGAAATTCATGTTTGATGTCGTCAGGCGTAATATTGCTCATTGACCTCTTCTCACTCTAGGATCAAAATAGCCATAAAGCAAATCTGCAATGAATATGCTGATTAAGAAAAATACTGTAAGCAAATATGTTGCACCAATAATTACAGGCAAATCCATCACTGTAATTGCTTCAAAGTATAATCTTCCCATTCCTGGCCAATCAAATACTGCTTCTGTGATTATTGCCCCTCCCAATGATCCTGATAGACTAAGTGCTAAAATTGTAACAATTGGTGGTGCTGCATTTTTTAATGCGTGTGTGTAGATAATTTTTTTCTGTTTTATCCCTATTGTCTTTTTTGCCATGATGAAATCCTCTTGCATTATTCCTACCATGAAATTTCTTACCAAATATGCCCATGAACCAAAACCGATCATTACTATTGTGATTAAAGGTAACGCCATATGGTATAACAACGAACCGATGTATCTTGGATCTGATAATGGAATGTCTGGTGTTGCCCTAGCCGGAAATATTTGATATGTAAACGCAAATAAAAATATCATTAACATTCCTATCCACCATACAGGAAAACTGGAACTAATAATTGCAAAACTTGATGTAATTCTATCTATTATTGATCCTACTTTGCTGCTAGACAGTGCTCCTAAAAATATGCCAATAATTGATATGATTATTGTAGCAGTAGTAAATAATAAAATGGTTCTTGGAAGTTTTTCAAATAATATGTCTTTTACATCCGACGATCCTTCATCACTAGTAAGAAATGTCGCATGTCCAAAGTCTAACAACATTATCTTGTACATTGTGATCCCGATCCTTTGAGGAGAATACCATGGTTCTTCTAACCCTAAAATTCCAATACGTTGGTCAATTTGAGCTTGAACAAATTCTTCAAATTCCACAACTGATGAAAAACTTTCTGCAATTGCAGGATTTTCTGATATTTCGGTTCTGACCTGAAATACAATACCCTGTTTGAGAATTGTATCCATGTTGGAGCCTACGAGACTAATTGTAATCAATAATGTGACCATTAGTACTCCAAACATCGTCGCAACTCTAGTGGCGATGTATTTTTTCATGCTCAATAATATCAAGGCATAGAATTAGTTTATAACAATAGGTATTTTTCCCACAGTTTAATTACTGTCTAATTTTACCGAGATTTAGAAAGACATGTCCTTTGATAGAGAAAGAGAAATGCACACCGCAACATGCGGAGACTGTGGAAATGAATGTCAAGTACCATTCAAACCAAAAGACGATAGACCTGTATATTGCAGAGAATGCTTCCAAAATCACAAACCAGCACCAAGAACTGGTGGCGGTAGATTTGGAGGATCAGGCGGAAGATCTGGCGGATATGGTGGCGACAGAGGCTCTAGATTTGGTAGACGCGATGATAGACCACGTGAAATGTTTGACGCAAAATGCGGAGACTGTGGCAATGATTGTCAAATACCATTCAAGCCAAAAGACGACAGACCTGTATATTGCAGAGACTGTTTCCAAAATCACAAACAAAATTAAAAAATCGTTTTGAGTAATTTTCAAAACTACTTTATTTTATAAAACAAAGATTTAGAATCTTTCACTTCTGCCAAATATTGTTGAATGGTATTCCTTTGAGAGACAAAATATCTGTTGGTATAATGGTTCAGATAGTGCAAAAACAAGATCAATGTACCGGAAATTTAACTAATGGTAAAGTTAAGCGAATTCTCACTTTAAGTAATTTTCATCCTCACGGAATCAAAGTCGAATTAGATCATGGACAAATTGGCAGAGTCAAAAATATCTTATAATTTTAAAACAGACGAGAGTGAAACGAATTCTAGGCTTTACTTTGGCAGAAAAGCAAGTCTCTCGTCTCCATTCTATACGCAGTAATATCATTTAAAGATTGTATGAGAATATGAAAAATAACAGATAAAACTTTGATTGTTTATGGTATTTTATGAGTGCAAATACTGTTCGTAAAGCAAAGAAATTAGTTGAAAGCGGCGGAGTGGTAAAAATTGACGATGACTTATTTCAAATAAAATCCTCGTCTGATCCTGAAAAATCTTATTTTGTAACGTCTGATACTTGTGAATGTCCTGGATTCAAAAATTTTTATAAATTCCATCATGGCAAAGGCCTAAAGGCCAACTGCTCTCATTTAGAAGCCATTCGTATATTCAAACAAGAATCTGACTAATTCACTTTA
>Ga0210044_10006811_pt1 | contig 14896 bp, 20 predicted proteins | sample CryGey13umfilter_2_FD_183959 | JGI IMG/M metagenome (GOLD analysis project Ga0210044, IMG submission 183959) | Groundwater microbial communities from aquifer in Utah, USA - Crystal Geyser 4/9/14 3 um filter (SPAdes) (version 2) | ecosystem: Environmental > Aquatic > Deep subsurface >...
AGTCATAGCATCAAGAGAAAAATGTGTGTATTTTATTTTATTATCAATTTCTAAATTTAGGAGTAATTCCATTGATTCTCCCGTTAAATAATCTGTAAATTCTAAAAAATTTGTTGGTGGCAATACTCCTAATTTCAGAAATTTTTTAAAATATTTATACAGATGATTTTCATCATAATATCTATTGTTCAATCTTATATATTCAAAAACATTATTACCATGAGAATCAAGGTGATGTATATCAACACCATAATCAAAAATTAGTGTATCAATAATTTTTTCTGGAACAATTTCGACATTTAAACATGCCACCATCAATACATTTATATTATTATCTGCTGTAATATTAATTTCTTTTTTTATATCAATTTTTTGGCATAATATATAAAATAATATTTGATATCATATATAAATTAAATAAATATCAATTTTTATTTTTCAAAATTATTATTATTTTATTTTGGGAAATGAAGGTTTAGCATTTTCAGAAAAATCAGCATTTGGAGTTACATTTTGTTTCTTTGATAAATTTTGTAATTCCAATTCTGCATTTGGAGTAGTATTTCCTTTATTTCTAAAACTTTGTAATAAATCTACACCAGTTGTTTTAGACAATCCTTCAAACATCGGTAAATTTGTTTTAATTAAATCATTAACAACTGCGCTTAATCCTGGATTTTTTTGTCCATTATTATCACCCGTTTGCCATACAGTAATAGATGGTTTCATATCTTTAATTGCATTAGCATTTTCCTTTGCAATTCTTGGTAAAACATCTTGATTAATCATTAAATATGTTTGATATGCTTCTGGTGTTCCAATAGAACTCACCATCATTTTCACGGCATTTGCTTCTGTTTCCATCTTATAATAATTTGCTTCGGCAATTGTTCTTAAAACATTTGCATCTGCTTCTCCTTTTACTTTCAAAGCAAAAGCATCTGCATCTGCTCTTATTTTAATTGATTTAGAATAAGCTTCTGCTTCAACTAATACTGCATCAGCTATTCCTTCTGCCGTTCTTTTTTTAATTTCAGCTTCTACATCTGCTACGGTAAATGTATTTGCGCGAATTCGTTCTGCTTCTTGAACCTTTCTTGTTAATTCAATTTCTTTTTGCAATTCATATTTACGTTTTTCTGTAACTGCATTCGCTTCTTGTTCTGCAATTAATTTCATTTTATTAAATTCAACTTTTGAAATTTCCAAATTATTTTTAGATTCGGCAGTATCTCTATCACGCTCATTTTCAATTAATACTGCATTTTTTTCAAATTCAGCTATCTCTTGGCGTTTTTCAGAATTATATTTTTTTTCTCCTACATCTCCAATCTTATTGTTCAGCAACATCTACTTTTGCTTGGTTAATTGCACTCTCTAATGCTTTCTTACGCATAAAAACGAAATATTCATTTCCCTCCATATCACGCAATTCTTCAATATTTGCATTATAAATACACAATCCAAATTGCTCAATTTCTTTATCAATATTTGTTACAATAACTTCTTTAAATTTTTCTCTATTATTAAAAAGATCGTCTAATTTTAATTTACCTGCTTCAATTCTTGTTTCACCTTGAATAATACCTAACACTTTTCTTTTGAAATCATCTAATTCTGTGTTTTGCAAATATCTGGCATAACGTTTCAAACATTCAATATCATCTTTTGGACCAATTGTAAATACAGTAGGCATATTAAATGATATTTTTTCTTTTGACATAGCATCACTTATTGTTCAATTTAATGTAATTGGTTCCATTTTAATTCTTGATAATGTTTGGAATGGTAAATGAAATGCATGTTTGGATATATCAATATCATTAATAAAAATTCCGGTTCTTACTAAATATTCGTCGGGATTTGCAATTTTATATCTTAATGCAAAAAATCTAGCTGTCCCTACAACACACGCTGTAAGTGCCATTCCAGTTTCTATCATAAAAGATCTTTGAGGCGTATTATATAAATTATTTCTTTTTAAATAATTATTATTTAATCCAGTCTTATAATTAGTATTTTGTTGATATGGAATATACGGTATGGGGTATATATTGGTTTTTAAATTTTTGAGCGTATTTTTAGTAATATATCTTAACATTTAATATATATCAATAATATTGTAATTAATATTTATATATATATAAATTAAATATCAATTTTTTTTACAAAATAACAAGAATCGCATAAATAATCCATTATAATTTCAATTTCCCCACATATTAAACATTTTTTAGTATCAAATTTATCGGTAAATGATATTTTACTGCAATCAAAACATATTTTTTTACCACATTTACACTTACACATTCTACATATTTTTACATTTTTATTACATTCAGTGCATATAACATTGTGTTTTGAACAATTTTTACAATATTCATATACTTCGCTATAAATTTTTTTACAAAATTTACATTTTTTTAAATGTTTTAATTGTTTATTTGATTCTATATCATCTGGATTCCTACAATCACAACTTACAATTGAACCCATCCTATTATATATAAAAAAAATATTAAAATTAATTTGGTGGTATATACAATGATAAATTATTTTTATCTTTTTTTTTCAAATCTAATAATTTATCTAATTTATCTTCAATATTATTTATTCTATTATTTATTACGCACAACATATTTGATATTTCCCCTTCACTATTATGTATAAATGGATTCAATCCTCCATGTGTATAATCTTTTACATTTCTTCTGCAGAAATTTATCATTTTATTATTTAATACTCTTTCATCGAATAATCTTCTCCCCAATAATTCATTATATGCATTATATGTAATATAAGATGAATCATCGCACGTTATATAATCTAAAACATATTCAATTAGTTTAATATCGTCACAATATTTAAAGAAATCAATTGGAATAAAATTATCTTTAACACATTGTTCAACATATTTTGCATTATTGTGCAATTCTTTTTTCTCATAATCAGCCATTTTTAATGCCAAACTTTTGTATTTGGCGGAACTTGTCTTATTTCCCATTATTCTATTCTTTATATAATATAATATTAAGTTTAATATATAATATATATTTATTCAATTTTTTTAAATATAATTCATTGATAATTTATCCCATATTCCAGTGTATTCAATAATGGCATCATAATCATTTATATTTATTTTTTTTAGTGAATTGCATTCGGGTATAATTGCTCCAATTCCTGGAGTAGTATATTTATTAATATTATCTGATTCATCACAATATATGCCATGAATTATTCCATCATTCAATTTATTCAATATATATGTTTTACCATTATTACCATCACCATAAACCAAAATATTTTTATAATTTTGTAATAAAAAAGTTGTCATATTTATTTTTTCATCATTTGTACGAGCTTTCATATATATCGGCATATTAGTTTATTGATATGTTATCTTTATATAAATTAATAGATTATTTAATACATTTTATTTTTTAATTTTTTTATAATTACTCTAAATTATCTCTTGATATGTTACAACATGTGTAATATATGTTTGTGCATTATCATATACTGAGTAAATATCATCTGAACCATTATTTACTCTTGCAAAAATAGAATCATAATTATCTGGTGCAGAAAAATTCCCAAAGTGTCTATATTCCTCATTTCCGATAAATATTTTTCCTAGATTAAATTTCACAAATAATAATTTTTTAACATTGTTTAAGTTATTATTTTTAATAAAATTATGTGAATATAATGGACTTTTTGCCCCATAAATGCCTCCACCAAGATATCCATTAATATTTGCATGTTTCATTTGAAATCCTTTTTGGATAAAATCATGATCTGTTCCATGCCATAACATGATTTCATTCCTTTCTTCCAAAGAATTTCCTTTACCAACATACGTTGTTGCAAGAGATGGATTAGAAATAGATTCAATTTTTAATATTTTCATATTCCTGGACATACATTTTGTATTTTTGGAATTAGATATATCATTATAAAAATGATATTTAACATAAAAGTATTCATTATCTTCTTCTTTTAAAGTATTAATTTTAAAATCACTTAATCAAAAATCCCTAATACATAAATTTTCCATGATAGGATCTGTTTCAATTTCATGATAATATTCATCCATTATATTTCTTATTTTTCTTATTTTTTTTGTCAGTGTATTTTTTTGTGTTAATTGATTAAAATTAATTACATAATTTGTATTATTTATGTATATACTTAACATATCATGTTGACAATGGCTTTTACTATTATAATCATCATTTAAAATTTTGTTGTCTTCATCATTATAATTAGTATATGACCCATAATCATTTTCAAATTGCCATATTTTTTTTTGTTCCTTTTCAATCTTTTTTTTATTTACAAATGCTTCGACAATATTATATTTAGATTCTGATTTAATTTCATTTGTTTTTGTATTATTTAGTTGTGTTTGTTGTTTTATGATTAAATTAATGTTTTCCATATTTTTTTTTTCTAGCTCAATAACTTTATTTTGTAAATTTGTCGATAATTTTTTGTAATTGTTTAATATATCTTTCAGTACATTCAAATTTATTTTTAAAATGTTATATTTTTCTTTAATATCCGATAATTCTTGATTTTTTTCTTTAAGATTACTAATAATTTTTTGTAGTTTAATATTTTGTATTGCTAAATTTTCCCGAGAATTTTCTTCCTGCATTTTATAATTCATTTTAAGTTGATACAATAATTCATTTTTTATATCATTGAACATTGAACAGAAATTATATGTCACATGATTAATATTAAAATTAAATTTTATATCCTCCTGTGGCAATTTTAATTGTTCAATTGGATAATTTAATTGTTTATCATCTTGTGGCGATTTTAATTGTTTAATTGGATAATTTAATTGTTTATCATACATATTTCCATAAAAACTCTTATGATAATTGGAATTGTGAATTCGAAGGGAGCTTATTTTATCAAGTAAAGTTATTTCTAAATTTTTTAGTTTAATTTGATCCATTAAGCTAAATATTAATTGTAATTTATTATATAAAATAATAGAGTATTTAATGCATTTATTTTTTCAATTTTTTTTTATATCCGCATGCTTTACAAATATTTGTATCGCAACAATATTCTGGTAATATACATTTTTCACATAAGATTGTATTTTTTATATATGATTCAAGTAAGGAATCAATATCGCAATTTGATTTTATTTTATATTTTTTAGTTGCTTTATCACATATAACTTTCCCTCCTATTTTTGGTTGAATTTCTTTCAAAAATAAATCTACTTTTAAATTCAAACTTTTTATTACAGCTTCAATATTATCTAAAACATAAAATTCTCCGACTTTCTTTAATACAAGTTTATCTCTTTTATATCTATAAAACATATCCATTTGAGTCTTCGAATTATTTGGTATTGGTATCTCCGACATTTCTATATACTTTCATTTTGAACATCTATTGAATTTAAAATTCATTTTTTTATTTTACGTAAATCATAATATTATATCATTAAAACCACTCAAATATATAATTTATTTAATAGTATAGCTCAATAATTCTTTTACTTTATATATATATTGTATCCAAACTATTGTATATATTATATTGTTAAGTGGTTTTAATGATATAAATTCAAAAGTTGAAAAACTAAGTAAAAAATACCATTTGGTTCAATAAAATAAAAAAAATCATAAGAAAATTTAAGATTCCAACACACAACGCTGATGTGTGTTGGAATTTTTTTTCTACGCGTAATTTTCTAAAAATCAAGTGTTAACGGTAATTTTTGAAAATAAAAAAGTAATTACATCAACTAAATAGAAATTTTTAATAAAAAAATTTCATAAAAAATTTCTTTAAAAAATAATTTTTTTTTCTGAAATTTCCAATAATTTCTAATAAATAATGTCATTTTCGCGAGGTTTAACTTAACTTTTATGTATAAAAACAGTGATTTTTTAGTTGAAAAATATTTTTCAAAAATACTGTAGTTTTTTTTTTAAAAAGTAAATATATTGAGTAAATTGATTTTTGCATAAAATGTGAAAATACTATTTGTTTAATATACTTGCTTTTTATGTAGAAAATAATACTTTTTAATAATTAAAACTGTAGTAAAACTGTAGTATTGTATTTTAATATGTTTTCAAAAAGTATATAAGAGTAATAAAAAAAAAAATTTTTTTAGGAAAAATAAAAAATTAATTTGCACATTAATTTGCACATTTGCTGTAGAAAAATATATAAATTTTTTATCTTAATATTAAAATATATGGAATATAAATGTGATATATGCAACTATTCGACAAAAAATTCAGGAAATTTGAGTCATCATAAAAAAACAAAAAAACATATTAAAAATTTAAATGAATTTAACGAAAAAAATAAAATAAAATTAGAATTTACTTGTTTTTATTGTAATTATTCTTTTAATCGGAAATATTGCTTAAATAGGCATTTATCGAGCTGTAAAATTAAACAAAAACACGACAACGATATTTTAAGGATAAAAACTGAAATAGAAAAGGATTTTTTAATTAAGGAATATGAAATGAAATTACAAATAAAAAACATTGAATCCGATAATAAATTAAAATTAACAGAAACGAAATATAAAAATAAATTAGAACTTAAAGATAAAGACATTGAAAATACAAAATTAACTGCAGAATTAAAAGGATTGAAAGAGGCAACTATTTCTAAACCAACTTCTTATTCTTTATCATATGTGCAAAATAATTATTATAATGCACCACCAATTAATTATTTTTCTAAATTTGGACTATTAAAAGGGAATGATAAAAAATCATCTATTGATGATATAATGTTATATTGGTATAATAAAAAATCACTGGCTAGCTATTTAGGAAAAATAATAATAGCTGAATATATAAAGGATAATCCAATGGAACAATCCGTTTGGGCTTCAGATACTTCACGTCGGAATTTATTATTGAATGAGACTCAAAAAGACAAAACAACGCAATGGATTATTGATAAATTAGGGATTAAATTATCGAATTATGCAATAAAACCAATTTTAGATAAAATAAGAGAATATCTCTGGAATTATATTGAAAATGTTACAGATAAAATGAAATGTAAATTAAAAGTTGTGGAAAAAATGGGTAATTGCCACGAATTAATTGATTATATCGATTGCGTTGATAAAAAAAAGTCTTTAGAAAATGATATAATAAAATTTATAACACCTTATATCCAATTAAATAAAAATAACTTATTGACTTTTAGTGAAAATAAAGAAAATAATAATGAACTTATTATTTTACAGCGGGGTCAATTTTAAATGGGACATAAAATCCATAAAAATTACCCTCAAAGTAAAAATTCGATTATTACGTATCGTTCAAATAATACGTATGAAGTTATTCGTCTCTGCAATAATTTTTAGGACGACCATTTATAGCAAAAACAGATTTTACTATTTTTTGCATATTTTTACAAGCATTTACGTCTCGATTGTGAATTAGTTTACATTTATCGTTTTTACAACGAACTAATCCCCAGACTAAACGTTCTTCTTGTTTTTTTGCTTTTTTATTTCTTGGTTTTCTCATTAAAAAATTTTCTGTTTCATGTTCACATCTGTTACATAATTTTGATGTTTTGAATTCATTTATTAAAAATACTGAATATCCATATCTTTTTAACAATAATCTTATTCGTTTACATATTATTGGTTCCTTACCCTTCATGTGTTCTTTGTCAAAATCACCAACGGTAACGATACATTTATCTGGTTCCCCAAATTTTTTTGCAAAATTTTTTATCATTTTACTTTCACTCTTTTGTGTATTTGTATACATGTTAAATTTAAATTTTCGATAAAATTTTTGTTTGTAATGTGTAAACAACAATCTATTTATCGTATTCTTTTTTTTACAATATTCTAAAAATGATTTATATTCACATGTTTTTGAACTATGATCACTTAGTTCTTTTTCTAATTCCTTCACTGTTTTATCATTTATATAAGATATTTTTTTAACATTATCTGTTATATTTCTGTATTTTTTTGTTCCTATTTCTTTACGTCTCTGATCTTGCGTATATCTAAATTCTTCTGAATGATGAGTATTATCACTTATTATTTTTCCTTCTTTATTCTTGATAATAATTTTCGTTATTGATTTTGCATCTGCACGTGCATAAATTATATCACTTCTTCCTGGATCGACTACTATAATCTTTTTGTCTTCATTTTTTTCTGTAGGTTTAATATTTTCGATATATTGAACTTCTTCTTTTGTTTTGTGAAGTTTTTTGCATTATTTTCGTTATTTTGATTGGTTTATAATCTTTATTTACTCTGATAAATAATATACATGCTGTCAGACCATCTGTTTTTATCATGTGATGAAAAGAATAGCCGTTGTGTATGAATTCTCTTTTATGTGTTAAAAAATTATCATTCCATAGTTTTTTTTGATACGTTTCAATATCACTCAGATATTTAATACTATCTTCCTCAATACATAAATTGATTAATGATGCAGTGTCTATTGTCATAAATTTAGGTATTATATTTGTTCTCAATGGTACCGGATGAAATAATTTTAGTTGTTTATCATCATCATTTTTGGTATTTATTAATGCAAATTGTTTGTTCAAATAAATCGAAGCCTTCAAATATTCTTGTGGATAAACACAAACATCATAATTAACTGTTCCTTTTTCAATATTTGCACGCGTGAGAATATGTTTTTTATGCTGTTTTATCCATACATGATATTTTTTTAATGATGTTAATTCGTCGCATTCTGTCAGCAAATCAGTTTTAATTTTTCTAATTTCGTCATAAAAAACTTTACGTTCTTCTTTCTTTTTTTCATCAGATATATTTTTTTTGTTAATTTTTTCGATTTCCTGCTTAACATTAAATGTTGTATTTATAAATCTATTAACGTTATCGACAAAATGCTCTGTTATATTATTTTCAATATTTTTTATAACATCAATTGCTTCATATGCAAGTATAAAATTATATTTTGTATTACATATAATATCTTCATCCGTTATACACTTTTTATATTCATCATTAAAAAACTTAACAAGTTTGATTGATGTATTTTTTGTTTCTTCACCTGATTGTCTTCCGCGCATGTCCTTTCGTTTGCCAATAATTTTGAACAATAACATAACAAATTTCTCATCAATGTAAGGAAATTCTAAATTGTTATCATATAGATGAAGCAAATATAATTTTAAGAAATTGTATGCATGAATAACAATTTTGTTGATATCAACGACAGTTTCATTTATCTTACTTATCAATGTATTATTATTTGTGATATTTTGTAACGGACATTTTGTTGTTGTCATTAAATTTGGTGCATCTTCCCTATATTTGATTTTTTTTCGTACTTTTGCTGGTTCACAGCAATCTTCTAACCAATCCATATTATTGTAAAAGAAATATTTCTTTAAGTATTTTACTCATTTAAAAATTATAAAATCTATATATTTTTATATTTATACAAAAATAAAAATCTATATCTTTTCGGAAATTTAACAGATATATAAATATATGTGTATAATATACAGTATGGATAAGAAAGACAAAGATGATACAAAAATATATAAGTACAGATGTGACAATTGTGAATACTATGGTAAATTCAAATCAGAATGGGATAAACATTGTGCAACCACTCTTCATTTAACTGGTGTAAAAAAACAACGTGCAGATAAAAAAGATCCACAAAAATGTACTAAATGTGATTATACGACAAAAAACCAGACAACATTCAAGCAACATGTCCTTAATGAACATGCGACAAAACAAGAACGTGAATCAGGATTTAGATATTATTGTAAGTTTTGTGATTATGGTACTTTTTCGAAAGATTTAATAGCAAAACATAATTTATCAGATAAGCATAAGACATTTTTAGAAGCCATTAAAAAATAATTTTCAGGATTAATCATATATTTTTTGTCAATAAAATATATGAGTAAACAACATAGTTCAGATTATAAATTATCAGCAGTCAGTTATTATTTGTCAGCAATGGAACCAAGTATGAAAGATACTTGTAAAATATTTAAATGTTCGAAACAAAGTTTAAGTAGATGGACAAAAAGATATTTATTTTATGGAATAGTCAATAATAAACATAGGAAAGAAGGTTCATACAAAATAACAAAAACTCATGTAAAGTTTATTTATGACACAATAAAGAATAAACCAGATATATTTTTATGGCAAATGCTCGGCGAATTTCATAAAAAATTTACAATAACATTATCAAAAAGTCATTTAATTAACATAATTAAATATCTTAACATCACACACAAAAAAATGTATCAAAATCATGGACCAAAAACAAGATTTGGAAAAGAAGTTGATTATAAATCAGACTTTCGAAATTTTTATAATAAAATAAAATCATTCAAACTTGAAGATATTATTTGCATTAATGAAACATCGATACAAATCGGAATATCGAATTTAAAAGGAAGAATAGAAATAGGAAAAAGACTTTATAAAAATACAAATAATAATGATATATTTAAAAAATATACATTTATTGTAGCAATATCAAATAAAAAAACAATTTATTGGAAATTATTTAAGAAATGCGGTATCGATACATCAAGATTTAAAGAATGTTTACGAAAAATATTAAATGAACATAAAAATAAATTAATAATAATGGATAATGCCAGTTCACAACGTAATAATGAAATACGAAAATTTGTAATAGACAGTAAAAATGATTATCTATATATCTTGCCATATAAGCATTTCTTGAATTGTATAGAGCATTATTTCAATCAGTTAAAACATTATTTGAGGCAAGAAGAACCTATGAATTACAATAATATTAGAGATGCAATAAGACATTCAATTAAAAAAATAAAACCGGAACATTACAATAATTATTTTATAAATGCATATGATCGAAAAAATATGCTAAAAAAATATAAGGATACAAAAAGATTATTTAAGAAATCAAAAATATATAAAAATTAAGAAAAATAATTATTGGCATTTACTATTTTTTCAAATAAATTATTAATACTATTTGTGTTCATCCATATCTTTTTCAGTAGTTCCAAAAAATCTATTTAGTGATTCATTCATTATGTTATTTAGTCATTGGATTTTCTGATGTAATTAATTTTCTAAAATATGGCTTTACTTTTGTACCGTCACAGAAAATGATTTCATTATTTTCTTTGTCGAATATGGGCTTTATTCCTTTTTTACATTTTGTAACAAGCTTTTCATTTTTTTATAAATTCATTTATGGTATATTTTATACCATCAATATAACATTCTTGTGAGTTTGTGTTCATTCTTAATAATATTATATACTTATATTTGTTTATATACTTTTTTGTTCAATTTTTTTACATAAATGATACACTATGTTCTGTGAATAATATGATATTATTATTAATAATATTGTCAACACGTGAATTATGGGACAAAATTTATATTTGTCCCATTTAAAATTGACCCCGCTGTAAATAATAAAATTATTGTTGAATAAAATTTTGTCGTCTATGTGGAGGGACAAATTTTGGAATGGGCTGTTGTTCTGATAATGGTTTAGATGGTTGTTTAGATTGTGATTTATCGATTATATTATTTGAAATAGTATACGTTCTTCTCCCTTTGAATGAATTATTAGATGATGGTGGTGCATCAGGACGTTTTGGAATAAATTTAACATTCAATAAATTATCTGGAATATCTTTATCAGTTATGAATGCAGATGCCTCAAAATAAAAACTTTTAATATCATCTTCTTCTAATTTTGTTTTTTTATCATATTGTTCATGTGAAAAATATGTATATGGTTTTGTTTTATCATTATATTTATTACTAAATTCTTCTTTTATTTTTCGGATTAATTCAAATTTTCCAATTTTTTTATTTTTTTTAATAAAATTATACATCCAATTAAATACATCTGCAATTTCATCACATGATACTTTATCTTTGAATTTTTGTGCATTTTTTTCGATATAATTGACGTAATCATATATTTTTCCTACTAATATGTTATTATAGTTTCCATATTTATTAAATATTTGTTTGGAAATATTATTTATATCAGCACCAGAAAATACAATAATATCTTTATCTTTATCTTTATTTTCCTCTTTATGTTCCAAAATATTAGTATCCAATTGTTTATCGACTGGTTTATCAACATTTACTTCTTTTTTTTCTTCATAAAGTGATTTTATTTTATCTTTAATTTTTTGTTTAAAATCAATTGGGGGAAGGAGATTATATTTATTATTATCAATACATGATTCCCATAATTCTATAATTTGATTTATATAAATAGAATTGCTTGGATCTTTATTAATAATATAATTTATAATATTTTCCCATTTATCTTCATTATCGAAGATTTCGCATTTTTTCATTTCTATAAGTGCATTATCCATTTCACCTTTTTTTACAAATTCTAATATTTTTCCGGCACCTTTTTGTAAAAAGAATTTTAATTTATATTTTCGGTATTTTTTGTAATAATCTGTCATATATATATAATTAAAATATAATAAAAAAAAAGATTTATTTATAAATAAGTAGTTGCAGTTGGACGCACAATTGATTCTATCAACCAATAAAAACTACTATTATTATTTATATATGCCATCGTCATCAAAATCATAATCAAAATCATGTGTTTCTTCTCATTTTTACTGAATTTTCAAATAAATTCAATTTTTTATTCAGATCCATAACAGATAAAAAATGGATTTTGAATTTTTTTATTTTCATATTTATTACCGTATATCGGCATATTTATTGGACCAGATAATTTGTTATATAATAATTCACCATTATTTAAAAAATTTAAATCTGAATATGGATTTGAATATGGATAAGTAACTATTTTCCCACCAGCCTTATCTAAAATATAATGTGCTGCAGCAGTATCCCATTCACATGTTCCTTCTAATCGCGGATAAATATCGGCTTTACCTTCGGCAATTAAAAGTATTTTCAATGAACTACCTGCACTTTTACAAGTTTTTTTTCCATCTAATTTTGAAATAAATTCTTCAGTTAATTTGTTATTATGTGAATTAGAAACCATAATAATTGTATTATTTTTGTCGATTTTACGTGCTTTGATAATTTCAGTTTGTTCTGTAAGAATATCAAATTTATATGCATTATTCGATAAAGAATCATCGTGATCGGCATAATATATTGTTCCATAAGCAGGAACACCAACAATTCCAAATATCGGGTTATTCTTTTTTATTAGTGCAATATTGATAGTGAATTCATCTTTTTTTAAAAGAAATTCCTTTGTTCCATCAATTGGATCTACTAACCAATAATAATCATATGATATATTTTCTTTATAATCTTCTTCAGATACATAAGGAATATCAGGGTATTTCGATTTTAATGCGGATTTAATAAATAAGCAAACGCAATGATCAGCATTTGTAACTGGTGAATTATCGTCTTTTAATACAGAAGTTAATTGTAAATCATAAAATTTAAGCGCAATATCCATTGCATTAGACATTACATTAATAATATAATCTGTATCCATTATAAACTATATAATCAAAAAAAATTGAATATAAAAACATATTAAATTATAAATAGTATTATAATAAAATGGGTAATTTACTTGGAAAAGAAAATTCAATCGAAAAAGATTCTGTTGATACCAAAGATACCAAAGATACTGTTGAACAAGAAAAAGTCGATATAGTTATTACTAGATATAAAACTCAAAATGAATTATATTTGGAAGATAGGACAAAATATAATGATTATCAACATGGAATTTATAAAGGAATAAAATGGGAAACTTTCCGAAATCCATATTTAAAAATTTGGTGTGGATCGCTCGATAAATCATTAATTATAACTAAAAAAGTAGATAAAGTATTTCCTTATAATAATATTGTTGATAATTGTTTTGATTGTGGGCATCCTGGTGATTATATTCCATCGGAAAGAAATATTTATTCTGAAAATAAATTAAAATATAGGGATTTTCCATATGTGAAAGATACTTTATATCGAATTATTGATTGTTTGGTTAGTAATTGATGGTAAATAAATACTTGTTTTTTTATAAAAATTGAAAATACTTATTCTTTATATAATATAATAAATTATTCGAGAGATAATGATGTCGTCTTTGCCATATTTTGTTGAAAAACAACGACAAATTCCTGTCAATGGTTATTCAAGATTCCATCTTCCTCCACTGGATCTTGACTCATCTGGAAAAGAGAAAAAGAAACATCGCAGTCATGGAAAAAGAAAAATCAAGCAAGTTTTCTTTCCATTGAAGATTCAATATACGAAAGAAAAATTATTGAATTTGCGTCCAGAAAAGACAATGACATTATCGAATGAATTAAAAGAGAAAATGAAAAAAATGGGGATTTTAAAAGAAACGGAAAAATATATTCATCCAGGTCGTAAAAAAATGGTTAAGGTGTCTTATTCAACGTTTCGGATACCTAAACCGCCTTCAACCATCAAAAAAAATGATACTATTTTTTTACCAAAAATTTAATTTTTTTATAAATGCATATATGAAGATATTTATATATAAATATATAAAATGGATTATCACTGTGCATCAGAAATTTATGAATATAATTTAAAGAAAAAAATAGTATTGAAATATTAAAAATAAGTGATATGGTAAATGATTTTATTATTAGAACACATGATATAATTCCGACATATTTTTTATTAGAAAATATAAATTTTAATTTAGGCCAAAGTATTATTAAAATATCAGGATATTTACTTCATATGTTGGAAAAAATATATGGATCGCCATATAAATTTAATTTAAAAATAAATTTAATAACAATACAATTTAATGGAAATCCTGTTATTGAAGTTGATAAAAAAGATTATAGAATATTTTATAAAGAAAGAGAAAAAATAATA
>Ga0210044_10006818_pt1 | contig 14880 bp, 18 predicted proteins | sample CryGey13umfilter_2_FD_183959 | JGI IMG/M metagenome (GOLD analysis project Ga0210044, IMG submission 183959) | Groundwater microbial communities from aquifer in Utah, USA - Crystal Geyser 4/9/14 3 um filter (SPAdes) (version 2) | ecosystem: Environmental > Aquatic > Deep subsurface >...
GAAAGTATGGCTTTACAGAAAGGACATGAAAATGTAGAAGAAATTTACGCAATGGCGGCATAATTGTTGAAACGGGATTCCACCTTAAAAACGCCGCCAACCTGTCCAACAAAGTAGGACCACCTCTGTTGTTGTTTTGGCAGCAATGGCAGGGGGGGGAGCACAAACCGTTTTCTGCCTCCGGTCTGGCAAAGGATACGTTTCTGCCGGAACCAACGGTTTCCAAAGTTTTAAAGTTGCTTGCCAAAGGTGGTGTCATTACGTCAACACGCGGGGTAAAGGGAGGTTATATGCTAAAATGCAAACCTGATCAGTTATATGTGCGTGATATCATTGCGGCGATGGAAGGGCCTATCATGCTGACCTCCTGTGTGAAGGGAAATTCTGAAATCTGCGGAATTGAAAGTATATGTATGTTGCAGGGGCGCTGGAATCCGGTGAATCAGGCCATTGAATCGGCGCTCGCAAATGTTGCGCTATCGGATATGATCCCGGCTTTACAAGCAAGGCAGAGTTTATGAATAGTATAATTTCCAAAGAAACCATTCGGCAGGTTGCCGCGCTTGGGGAGAAATACGAGGCAGGCTTTGTTACTGATATTGAATCGGATAAAGCCCCCTTGGGACTGAGCGAGGACATTGTCCGCTTTATCTCGGCTAAAAAGAAGGAACCTGAGTGGCTGCTGGAATGGCGTTTGAAGGCCTATGCACACTGGCTTAAAATGCCGGAGCCGGAATGGACAGATTTAAAGTTTCCGCCGATTGATTACCAGAAATATCATTATTATGCCGCGCCGAAATCAGATAGCGACCGCCCGAAATCTCTGGCCGAAATTGATCCGAAGCTTCTGGCAACTTACGAGAAACTGGGTATTCCTGTGCGGGAGCAGGAAATGCTGGCGGGTGTGGCTGTGGACTATGTTTTTGACTCGGTTTCAGTGGCAACAACCTTTAAGAAATCACTTGAAGAAAAAGGTATAATTTTTTGTTCTATAAGCGAAGCTGTACAAAACCATCCTGATCTGGTGCGGCGTTATCTGGGATCGGTTGTGCCGTATCATGATAATAAACATGCCTGTTTGAATAGCGCGGTTTTTACGGATGGCTCCTTTGTTTATATACCGCCCGGCGTGCGCTGTCCGATGGAATTATCAACCTATTTCCGGATTAACGAGCTCAATACAGGACAGTTCGAGCGGACACTGGTGATTGCCGATAAAGGGGCATATGTCTCCTATCTGGAGGGGTGCACAGCACCGATGCGGGATGAGAGCCAGCTTCATGCGGCAGTGGTGGAGCTGATTACGCATGATGATGCGGAGATTAAATACTCTACCGTGCAGAACTGGTATCCGGGTGATGAGAATGGCAAAGGCGGCATCTATAATTTTGTGACCAAGCGCGGCATGTGTGAAGGCAAAAATTCACGGATCAGCTGGACCCAGGTTGAAACAGGCTCGGCAATTACATGGAAATATCCAAGTTGTGTACTAAAAGGGGATAACTCTGTGGGTGAGTTTTATTCCGTTGCAATTACAAATAATTACCAGCAGGCCGATACCGGTACAAAAATGATTCATATTGGCCGTAATACCAAAAGCCGTATTATTTCCAAAGGCATTAGCGCAGGTCATGCCCAGCAGACTTATCGCGGTCTCGTTAAAATCATGCCCAAAGCAACAGGCGCACGGAATTATACACAATGCGATAGCCTGCTCATTGGTAAAGAATGCGGCGCGCATACGATTCCTTATATCGAAAGCCGTAATCCTGACGCGCAGCTCGAGCATGAAGCCACCACCAGCCGTATTTCCGAAGACCAGCTCTTCTATTGCCGTCAACGCGGCATCGGCGAGGAAGAAGCTGTTGCCCTCATTGTGAACGGCTTTTGCCGTGATGTTATGCAGCATCTACCCATGGAGTTCGCCGTCGAAGCGCAGAAACTGGTGAGTATTAGTCTGGAGGGGAGTGTGGGGTGATAAAGCCGTCATAAAAATGGATAAGAATTTCTATGTATATATGCTCGCCAGCGACCATTACGGAACGATTTATATTGGTGTGACATCAGATTTGCCGAAAAGGATATGGCAACATAAAAATGGCGTGGTAGAAGGGTTTACAAAAAAATATGATGTTCATAATTTGGTTTACTACGAGGAACACCACAATGCAGAAGCCGCAATTATCCGAGAACGGTAAATAAAAGAATGGAAACGTGATTGGAAGATCAATTTGATAGAGCGCAACAACCCGCATTGGGAGGATCTCTATGAAGATATTTGTAAGTAGTGCATTGACTTCATTGCTTTGGTTTTTGTTTGTGTTTGCCCAATATCTTCTTCCGTCATTCCGGCGGAGGCCGGAATCCATTTATCCATTTGCACACGTGTCAGGATGGACTCCGGCCTCCGCCGGAGTGACGGTTAAATTAATTTTGAAGAGGAGGAGCTATTAATGGAATCAGATAAATTTATAGCAAAGTCATTGGAGCAGATTATCAGTGGGGTTGGGCAAGCACAGGCAAGCAAGGGTAGTGAGAGAATAAATCCTCATATTTCCGGCGGAGTTCCACAAGGAAAAGCCTTTGGTGGCGGGCATGTAGTGCATTTCGTTGAATTTGACATAGCAGTGACAGTGGAAGATAAAAATAACGCAGATGCTGGAGCAAAGATTTCAGTGCTCGGTGCTAGCCTAGGCGGTAAGATAGATTCTGGAACGCTTTTACAAACAGCTACGAGAATTAAGTTTGATGTACCTATATCGTATCCCGATGGAGCTTCTAATGATCAAAATCAATAACCTACACGCCACCGTAAACGGCAAGGAAATCCTCAAAGGGATTAACCTTGAAATTCCAGCAGGGGAAGTTCATGCCATTATGGGGCCGAACGGGTCGGGAAAATCGACATTGTCGTATGTACTGGCGGGGCGGGAAGGGTATGAGGTTACGCAAGGCAGCGTCACTTTTGAAGGACAGGATCTGCTGGCGATGAGGCCGGAGGAACGGGCGGCGGCGGGGTTGTTTCTGGCGTTTCAGTATCCGGTGGAAATCCCGGGGGTGCAGATGAGTAATTTTCTGAAAACCGCGCTCAATAGCGTGCGGAAACAGCGCGGAGAGGATGAACTGGATGCGCTTGCCTTTCTCAAGCTGGTGAAGGCAAAGATGAGGGCACTGGGCGTGCATGATGATATGCTCAAGCGTCCGGTGAATGTCGGTGCTTCGGGTGGCGAGAAAAAGCGTAATGAAGTGCTGCAGATGGCGATGCTGGAGCCGCGCTTTGCGGTTCTGGATGAGACCGATAGCGGGCTTGATATTGATGCGCTTAAAGTTGTCGCGGATGGTGTGAACAGCCTGCGCGGGGCGGATCGTTCGTTCCTTGTCATTACGCATTATCAGAGATTGCTGGATTACATCAAGCCGGATGTGGTGCATGTGCTGGCGGATGGCAAAATCGTCAAGACCGGCGGCGCGGAACTTGCGCATGAGTTGGAAGAAAAGGGCTATGCCGGATATACGGGACAGGCGGCATGATAGGACTCTCGCCGGAAAATCTGCCAACGCCGCGTCAGGAAGACTGGAAATATACCAGTCTGTCCCGCGCCATTCCGAAAAAGCTTGTGCCGGAAGCTGCGAAGTCATCCATACTTATCCACAGAAACAGGGGACAAATCTGTGAACAAGGGGAGGATATCCTGTTAACAGGTCAGAGCGGGATGTTGCATAGCCCTGTTTTAAAAGTGGTTCTGGAGCAGGGGGCAGAACTGACCCTGATAGAGCGCCATGAGGGCGTAGGATCTTACTGGAAAAATATGGATATGGAGATTATTCTTGGTAAAGAGGCAAAATTTCATCATATCCGTCTTATTGAAGATAGTGTTGAGGCTGTTTCGACGCTAAATACACGGATTAAGATGAGCGAATCCTCTTTTTACAGTGGATTTTATCTGATTCAGGGTGGAAAGCTGGTTCGAAACGAGATTCATTGCCTTATTGAGGGTGAAAAAGCGCAATGCCATTTCAATGGCATCTCTCTTCTCCAGGGAGAACAGCATGGCGATACAACCCTTTGCGCCGAGCATAAGGCGCAGTATACACGTTCCAGCCAGTTTTTCCGGACGGTTCTTGATGATCGCGCCAGAGGGGTTTTTCAGGGTAAGGTGTATGTGCATAAAAATGCGGATAAAATCGAGGCCACCCAGCTTTCCAACGCGCTCCTGCTTGCGGAAGGCACGGAAATGGATACCAAGCCCGCCCTTGAAATTTATGCGGACGATGTGAAATGTACGCACGGCGCGACTACGGGCAAACTGGATGAGGCCGCCCTGTTTTATATGCGTAGCCGGGGCATGAGCGCACAGGAGGCACGCAGGCTTCTTATTGAGGCTTTTGTAGGGGGTGTTGTGGATAAGCTTGAGGATGAAGCTGTGAGAGAGATTGTATATTATAAAGTACAGCAATGGTTGAAAAGGAGGCCTGATGACATCTGAATTGATCAGAAGTGCCCGGGATTTGCGCAATAATCATAGGGAGGCAGAAGGGCGGGATAATATGGTTCATAATCCATGGCGCAATGACTTTCCCATCTTGAAAAATAATGACATTGCCTATCTTGATAGTGCCGCCAGCGCCCAGAAGCCGCAGACGGTGATAGACGCGATGACAGATGTTATGAAGCATCATTATTCTAATATTCACAGAGGGTTATATAATTTTTCTCAAGTAACAACTAAGGAATTTGAGGCTGCCAGAAAGACTGTAGCTTCCTTTATCGGGGCGGCTTCGGAACGGGAAATAATTTTCACCCGCAATGCTACGGAAGCGATTAATCTTGTCGTGCAGAGCTGGGGGCGGATGTATCTTGCGCAGGGGGACGAGGTTATTCTTACTGAAATGGAGCATCACGCTAATATTGTGCCGTGGCAGATCCTGCGTGACCAGATCGGGATTGTGATAAAAGTGATCCCTGTTCAGGAAGACGGAACTCTTGATCTTGACAGGTTTGAGGCGCTGTTATCCCCACAGACAAAATTTGTCAGCCTTGTGCATGTTTCCAACGCCCTTGGCACGATTAATAATGTTAAAAAAATCATAGGGATAGCTAAAGACTTTTATCCTGAAATTAAAGTAATGATTGACGGATCACAGGCGGTTGTCCACAGGGCTGTCAACATGAAGGAACTGGGCTGTGATTTTTATGCTTTAACCGGACATAAATTATACGGGCCTACGGGAATTGGCGTTCTTTGGGGAAAATATGACATACTGGAATCCATGCCGCCTTATCAGGGCGGCGGTGATATGATTGAAAAAGTCAGCTTTGACTATACAACGTACAAAGAGCCGCCGGCACGGTTCGAAGCAGGAACACCTGCGATTATCGAGGCTATTGGCCTTGGCGCGGCACTTGAGTATATCAATAATATCGGGATGGCAGCGATAGAAGCACATGAAACGGTGCTTCTGGATTATGCGAATAAGGCGCTGGCAAAAGTGGAGGGGCTTCGTTTTTATGGCACAGCACCGGAAAAAGTAGGGATTCTTTCTTTCACGGCGGATTGGGGACATGCCAGCGATATCGGAATGATCCTTGACCAGTGCGGTGTGGCTGTACGTACCGGACATCATTGTTGTCAGCCGCTAATGCAGCATTTTGGGATTGATGGAACAATTCGTGCGTCATTGGGATTATATTCGAATCAGCAGGATATTGATGCTCTTGTTGCAGGACTGGGCAAAGCGAAGGGATTATTAGGATGAAAACAGAACCGATTGCAAACGAAGAGATGTTGAAAAACGCGATGGGCAAAGAAGAATATGACGATCTGGCGCAGCCACCCAATGCAGAAGTGCCACAGAACCATATGTCATGGCCGGCGCTTGAGGCGGCATTGCGTGAAATTTATGATCCTGAAATCCCCGTCAATATTTATGAGTTGGGGCTTATCTACAAGGTCGAAATTACCGAAATTGAGGATGGATCTATGGATGTCTTTGTGGAAATGACCCTGACATCCCCCGGCTGCCCTGTGGCGCAAGAAATGCCGCAATGGGTACAGGGTGCGCTGTTTCCCGTGGCGGGTGTTCGAAATGTCGATGTCGAGATTGTCTGGGATCCTGTCTGGGATCCGTCTATGATGGCGGAGACAGCCAAGTTACAACTGAATATGTTCGGATGAGGGATTAAAGATGGCTGAGCTGATTACAATAACAGACCGCGCTGCGGAAGAGCTGAAAAAGCGCACAGCAATGAATGCGGATGCGATTGGTGTGCGGTTGTCTGTCACCAATACAGGCTGTTCCGGTCATAAATACAAGATGGAACATGTTTTTGAAGAAAGCCCCGCCGATGACGGGTTTGAACATGCCGGAGCAAAGCTCTATATTCCGAAAATGTCGACTTTGTTTCTGGTCGGGATGGAGATTGATTATAAAGATGACAATCTGGCCTCGACTTTTATTTTCAAGAACCCCAATGCGGAAAGCACGTGTGGTTGCGGCGAATCTTTTAAAGTGAAGGGGGAATCTGCATAACAGACTCCAGTGCTTGCGGGATCGGGCGGTGTTCACTTAGGGCACGCCGCCACTTTTTTCCATTATATTGTCCCTGATACAGGCCGATGAGATGTCTTGTTATAGATTTTTCCGGTGTGCCGTGGATACGGTTTTGCTCTTCGATATAGGGAATCATGGCGCGGGCAATGTCTTCACGGGGTAGAATGTCCGTGTTTCCGAAAAATGTTTTTTCAATGTCTGTCAGGAAATAGGGGTTCTGGTAAGCCTCCCGTCCGATCATGACACCATCAAGCGTTGGAAGATGTTCTTTAATATTATCAATAGTTTTTATACCACCATTGATAATAATATTAAGCTTGCCATGCTTCTTTTTGATTTTGTTCACAATATCATATTGAAGAGGTGGAATTTCACGGTTTTCTTTTGGGCTTAACCCTTTTAGCCATGCTTTACGGGCATGGATAATGAATGTCTGGCATCCTGCATTAGAAACATCATCTATGAATTTGTTTAAAAAAGAAAAATCATCACAATCATCAATTCCAATGCGGCATTTGACCGAGACAGGAATCTGGATAGCGTTTATCATAGCGCCGATACAATCGGCCACGCGCTGTGGCTCTTTCATGAGGCAGGCACCGAAACTGCCGCTCTGGACGCGGTCGCTCGGACAGCCGCAATTCAGGTTGATAGCATCATAACCATAATCTTGTCCCATGCGGGCGCAAAGCGCCAGATCCTCGGGGCTGGAACCGCCAAGTTGCAATGTAACCGGATGTTCGGCCTTGTCAAAACGCAGGAAACGATCACGGTCACCATGGATCAAAGCACCCGTTGTAATCATTTCCGTGTAAAGATGGATGTGGGGTGCAATCAGCCGCAGGAAATAACGGCAGTGTCGATCCGTCCAGTCAATCATCGGCGCAACAGCGATATAAGGTGATTCCATGTTTATAACTTTATGTTCCTGATAGAAGGACTCTTGATCCTTTGCCTCTTTATTCGCATAACAAACGGCGTTATAATGCTTTATATAAGGGATAAAAGTCCAGTTTTCATGGCATTCGTACATATAAAAATTATTCTGTTGCTCCTCTTTTTTGGGTTTTTAAATCCGTCCGTGGTTTTTGCTACGGATTCTAATGTTGCGGAGGAGGTTGTCGCCGGGGGATTCCGGGATACCGAACTTCCTTTACCACGCTTTGTTTCTTTGAGATCAGATAAGGTTTATGTCCGTGCGGGACCCGCGCTTCGGTATCCGATCAAATGGATTTATAAACGCGAAAATTTACCGGTAGAGATTATTCAGGAATTTGAAAGCTGGCGCAAAGTGAAAGGCTTTGACGGAGATGAGGGCTGGATTCATAAATCCTTATTGTCCGGAGAGCGCACTGTTCTTGTCAAAGAATCCGATGATCTAATTCCCATGCGCGAAGGGTTTAGCCATGAAGCGCGCATGATTGCCCGTCTTGAACCTTCTGTTGTGGCGCGGGTTGATAAATGTAGCCAGGCCTGGTGTCTGATACGCGCTGGAGGATATCATGGCTGGGTTGAAAGAAATTTACTTTGGGGCATTTACGAAGACGAAGAATTGAATTAGTCTGTATATAAAGGGTGGTTACGATACCTTTCCACAGAATCACTCACAATGTTACCCACACTCTTTTCTTGTCTCTTCAACCTGTTCAAAAGATCATCATGTCAATTTTAATCAATAAAGCTGATTTTACCGGCCATATTTTCCATCATCTCACCTCCCACGCCGCTCTCGCAGGAGGGCAGATTGACGGGATGAAAATGATTCAGCTGCTGGCAGGAATCATAACAGAAACCTTATTGTTGTTTGACGAGCCTGATGAGGGGCTAGAGGCAACTTATGATAAATTGGCGCTGCTTCTGGAGTGTGAGCCTTATCCGGGGCCGATAGCAGTCAAGGCTTTACCACCTTCTTATGTGATTGATTATGAAACAGAGCAGGGACGCGGCATCGCTAAATGCCTTTTCGAGGACTGGCTGGATTGTGCCTATGCCTTTCATGAATTGATTGTGTTTGTAATCCATAATCTTATTTTGCGGATGGAAGAATCAGGACAGCTGCGCAGTGAAACATTCCGGCTTTTTATAGAATGTACAAACCGCTGTATGGCTTACGAAATTGCGGCACAGGAATTGTGCGATATTGTGATTGATAAAAAAATCGGGCAGGACTCCTGGAGTCTGGCTGAAAGTGTCAGTGGTCTGAGTGCTTTTGCGGGACGTTGTCTTGCCCTGTCCCAGAATGCCTGTGAGCTGTTTTCAATGCCGATGTTGCCGGACAAGCTGGATCAGGTGGCTTATGTGATGACGCAGGAAGCGATCCGTCTGGGGATTCCGGCAGGAACGGACTGGCGTTTTGGGCTTGCTGCGAATGATCATGGCGTGGCAGCACCTTATGAGTTAATCAATAGTCTTGATCCGGTATGCCACGAATTTTTTGGGGTTATACAGCTTCATGGTCTGATGGATCAAGCGGTGGCCTGTGCCAAGGCAGCGGGAAGAATGCTGGCTGTGGCGGCAGGAGGGGAGGCTCCCGAGATCGAGCCTGTTATAGCCAAACCGCTCGCCATGGCGGCAATGACAGATACTTATAAAACAGTTTGCACGCAGGAAGCCATTCTCTCTTGCTAGGCAGGTTTGAAAGTCGTATAAATTCTCTATGAAAACACAAACGGCGATAAAATCTGATATGAGCTATAATAAAAAATCCAGTTACACCTACGAGGATATCCTTGATTGCGGACATGGGAAACTGTTCGGAGAAGGCAATGCACGGCTTCCTTTGCCGCCGATGCTCATGTTTGATCGTATTACGAATGTTCAGGACTCTGGCGGTGCTTACGATAAAGGCGTGATTGAGGCGGAATTTGATATCAAGCCCGATCTCTGGTTCTTTGACTGTCATTTTGAATCCGATCCGGTAATGCCGGGCTGTCTCGGGCTTGACGCGCTTTGGCAAATGCTGGGGTTTTATCTTGGCTGGACGGGGGCACAAGGTTCCGGGAGAGCGCTGGGGCTGGGGGAGCTCAAACTTACCGGGCAGGTTCTGCCGAATGTTAGGCTCGTTAAATATGTTGTTGATTTAAAGCGTGTGATTAACCGCAAGCTTGTTCTGGGTATTGGTGATGGCGCAATGTATGCAGATGGCACTCTTATTTATGAAGCAAAAGATTTGAAGGTCGGGCTGTTTGCAAACCCGAACGCTTTATAGTCTGAGCATAGAGATAGTTTCCTGGAAAGTATCATAATTTTAAATCTTATAAAGGCTGCGTAACTTCGGGGCTTCACGTAAAACGATATAAAAGAGAAGTTGAAGAATGACAGAGTATCCACGAAGAGTTGTAATTACCGGTATGGGCATTATTTCATGCATTGGCAACGATGCCGGAACGGTACTTGAGTCACTGAAAGCAGGGAAATCCGGCATAACTTTTTCGCCGGAATATGCGGAAATGGGATTTCGCAGTCAGGTCTACGGTAGGCCGGAGATAGATCTTGCCGCGAATATTGACAAGAGATTGCTGCGTTTTATGGGGGATGGTGCGGCTTACAACCATCTGTCGATGGAGCAGGCGATTGCGGATAGTGGTCTTTCCGAATCAGAAATAAGCCATGAACGTACGGGCATAATTATGGGCTCCGGCGGCCCTTCAACAAAAGCGCAGGTCGCAGCAGCAGATATCTGCCGTGAAAAAGGGCCAAAGCGGGTGGGGCCATTTGCTGTGCCTAAATGTATGAGTTCGACATGCTCGGCAACAATTGCCACGAATTTCAAGATCAAGGGTGTCAATTACTCGATTTCTTCGGCATGCTCGACATCGGCGCATTGTATTGGCAATGCAATGGAGCAGATATTGCTGGGTAAACAGGATGTGATGTTTGCGGGCGGGGGTGAAGAACTGGATTGGACATTATCCGTTTTATTTGATGCCATGGGCGCAATGTCTTCCCATTATAATGAAACACCGGAGAAAGCGGCGCGGGCTTATGATGCGAATCGTGATGGTTTTGTTATTGCCGGCGGCGGCGGCGTGATTGTTCTGGAGGAGCTAAATCATGCCAGAGCACGGGGCGCAAAAATTTATGCTGAAATTACCGGTTATGGCGCGACATCTGATGGGGCGGATATGGTTGCGCCAAGCGGTGAAGGGGCTGTCCGTTGTATGAAGCAGGCACTGGCAACGGTCAGGACACCTGTAACTTATATCAATACGCACGGGACGAGTACGCCTGTGGGTGATACCACCGAGCTTGCCGCAATCCGTGAAGTTTTCCCAGAAAAAGAGGAAAGGGGCTTGCCCTACATCAGTGCCACAAAATCAATGACAGGGCATTCTCTTGGTGGAACAGGCGTGCAGGAAGCGATATATAGTCTTTTGATGATGCAGGAGCGGTTTGTTGCGCCGAGTATTAATATCGAAACACTTGATGAAGGCGCAGAATCTATGCCGATTGCACGGGAGCGGATTGATAATGTTGACCATCAAACGGTCATTTCCAATAGTTTTGGCTTTGGCGGCACGAATTGTACGCTGGCATTTTCGAGGTTTGAAGAATGACTCTGCGAGTCGCTGACATGCCTCATTCATCTAAAATGATAAGAAAGAGAAGGGATGTTTTTTCCTTCGTCTCTTTGCTGTTTAAAAGGATCGTTATATGACTTTAATGCAGGGAAAAAAGGGCTTGATTATGGGGGTGGCCAATGATCACTCCATTGCATGGGGTATGGCCAAAACCCTGCACGATCATGGAGCGGAGCTGGCTTTTACCTATCAGGGGGATCAGCTTAAAAAGCGGGTTGCGCCGCTGGCCGAAACCGTGGGAAGCCAGCTTGTTCTGCCTTGTGATATCTCCAAAGAAACCGAGATTGCCGATGTTTTTGTCGCGCTTGAAAAAGAGTGGGGCGCGCTTGATTTCCTTGTTCATGCAATTGCTTATTCGGATAAGGAGGAGCTTAAGGGGAGGTATGTTGATACCACTCTGGAAAATTTTTTGCATACAATGCATATCTCCTGCTATTCCTTTACGGCGGTCATGCGCCATGCTGCGCCGTTGATGAAAAATGGCGGGAGTGCTTTGACCCTGTCTTATTATGGCGCAGAAAAAGTCATGCCCAATTATAATGTTATGGGTGTGGCCAAGGCTGCGCTCGAGGCTTCGACCCGTTATCTGGCAGTTGATCTGGGAATGGATAATATCCGTGTTAATGCGGTTTCTGCGGGCCCCATGCGAACTCTGGCAGGGTCAGCCATTGGCAGTGCGCGGCAGACATTCAAATATAGTGTGGCCACATCCCCCTTGCGCCGGAGCGTCGGGCTTGAAGAACTCGGCGGGACAGGACTTTATCTTCTGTCCGATCTTTCTTCCGCTGTAACGGGTGAAGTCCATTATGTCGATTGTGGCTTTAACGTCGTCGGCATGCCCCCGCATGAAAGTCTTGCCGATCTTGCAAAGAACGGCAGTTAATGCGTCAGGCATTTAAAAATTATAGCCAAATTTGGCGTAAATAGTATAGTCACGAGATAGAAAATGTTAGATTCTATATAAAACAGAAAGGATCTCACATGACACACTCACACAGACGCCACGATATATCCGATAAAACATGGGCTTTACTTGAGCCACACCTTCCCGGTCGCGAAGGTAGCTGGGGCGGGGTTGCTAAAGACAATCGCCTGTGTTTATCAACGCCGTATTCTGGATCATGCGCACGGGCGCGCCATGGCGTGATTTGCCGCCGGATCTGGGGCATTGGAGCAACACACACCGGCGGTTTATTCGTTGGCGCGACAAGGGTATTTGGGAGAGATTGCTGGAAACCCTGATTGACGAGCCGGATTATGAATGGCTGATGATCAATGTATCCCATTGCAAGGTTCATCCGCATGCGGCGGGAGCGCGGGGCGGCAATCAGGAGATGAGCCGTACAAAAGGGGGCTTAACACCAAGATACACCTGGCCGTGGATGCGTCTGGTATGCCGCTCCGAATCATTATTACACAAGGTACCAGAGCGGATTGCACGCAAGCTGGTCGCCTGATAGAAGGGCTGTCGGCAGAATATCTCCTCGCTGATCGCGGTTATGATACGAACGCCATTTTGGAGCAGGCGAAAAATCAGGGTATGGAGGCTGTTATTCTCATAAGAATGTGAAATGCAGACGCTTGCTGCCTATCTGAAGATGGCAGAAAAGACGCTTTATGTTTCCCGCTATGGCCTGACCGTGCCGGAGGAACTGGAAAAATTATGATTGGGGAAATCTCATTTTTTATGGTTGAGTGTCATAGAAAGTAATCATTTTTCACAAAAAATGCTGATTTATAATTAAAATTCATAGAAAGTAAGCATTTTTCAGGATACTATGACTTCTGTAACCAGGATTTACAGGAAGTAAGCGTTTTTCATGGCGGATAAGAAAAGTAAGTATTTTTCGGAAGCTGTAACCGTTTTTCAGGAAAAGCGGCTGCCAGAAGCTGCCGTTCCTGTCGGTTATGCCGCCCTCATACAGGGGCATAGGCTTTCTGTTCCTCTGCCACGGATTTTATCGGCTATTGGCACACGTCACAGCATTTTTGAAAAAGACGGGTGGCGTATTTTTACGCCCCGCCATATGCCGGATGCAACCTTGGAGGGGAATCTCGTTTTTGCCCTGAAATATGAAGGGGTGGATTTGGCTGTTTTGAAGCGGCTTTTTGAGGCCACTAATCCCCAACAGATAGTGGCCATGATTGCGGACAAGCCAACCAGCGCCTATATGCGCCGCATCTGGTTTTTGTATGAATGGCTGCTGGACAGGTTGCTTGATCTGCCCGATGCCAAAACAGGTTCTTATGCCGAAGTGCTGGATACAAAGCTGCAATATGCCGGGGAGGGTAAAAACTCCACACGGCACAGGGTTAAAAACAACCTTCCGGGGACGCGGGATTTCTGCCCCTTGGTGTTTCGTACGCTTGAACTTGAAGCCTATATCGAGAAAAATTTGGCGGGCAGGGCACAAAAAGCAGTCGGCAATATCTCTGCCGATATTCTGGCGCGGACGGCGGCTTTTTTACTGCTGAAAGATTCAAAATCCTCTTATGCGATTGAAGGGGAATCTCCGCCGCAAGACCGTATTCAGCGTTGGAGCCGGGCGATTGGCGAAGCCGGAAAGCAGCCCCTTGACCTGCAAGAACTCCTGCGCTTGCAGAAAATCGTTATTGGTAACGATGATCGTTTTATTAAAATGGGTCTTCGCACGGAAGGCGGATTCGTAGGAGAGCATGAGCAGGGAAGCCGTTTGCCTCTGCCTGAGCATATCAGCGCAAGGCATGAGGATTTATCAAGTCTTGTTCAAGGCATGATCGATTTTGACAACCAGAACGCGGCCAAGCTGGACCCCGTTATGGCGGCAAGCATTCTGGCTTTCGGGTTCGTCTATATTCACCCGTTTGAAGACGGTAATGGCCGAATTCACCGTTATCTCATCCATCATGTTCTATCAGAACGCGGCTTTAATCCGCCGGGCGTTGTCTTTCCTGTATCTGCCGCCATTCTGGAGCGCATAGACGAATATCGTACCGTCCTGGAGACTTACTCCAGGCGGCTGCTCCCCCTGATCGAATGGGAGCCAACTGATAAAATGAATGTCCGCGTCTTGAATGATATGGGTGATTTCTACCGCTATTTTGACGCCACGCCCCACGCCCAGTTTTTATATTCGTGCGTTGAACAAACAATAGACGTTGATTTACCGCAAGAGATCGAGTTCCTGCGGCGCTATGACCACTTCAAAACCAAGATCGAAGCCTTGATTGAAATGCCAGCCTCGACAGTCGATTTGCTGTTCAATTTCCTAAAACAAAATGACGGCACGCTATCCAAACGAGCGCGGGAAAGAGAGTTTTCTGCGCTGGAAGAAAAAGAAATTGAATATATAGAGTCTGCTTATGCAGAGATTTTTAGAAAAATCTAGCCAGTACCGTGCTGCGGGTATAAAACTGGATATAGCGCCGAGCACGGCAACTGGAATAGTGAAGGACTGGCGGGATCGCGGGCATTATGAACCTCTTCCACGAGGCGGTCATTTGCGCTCAAAACTGGAAGATGCCGCTGATTTTATCGAGACGATGGTCTCCGAACACAGTGACTGGAGCGAAGCCGAAATGAACGCTTACCTGCGCTCCGAACGGGGGATAAAGATTCACGACAGCACGGTCGGGCGCTTCATTCGCAAGAAAGGCTGGCGCTATAAAAAAACGGTATTCGCCACCGAACAGGATCGTGAAGACATCAGAGAGGCTCGTGAGGCGTGGAAAGAATGGCAAAAAACAGCCGATCCTTCAAAGCTCGTCT
>Ga0210044_10006823_pt1 | contig 14870 bp, 10 predicted proteins | sample CryGey13umfilter_2_FD_183959 | JGI IMG/M metagenome (GOLD analysis project Ga0210044, IMG submission 183959) | Groundwater microbial communities from aquifer in Utah, USA - Crystal Geyser 4/9/14 3 um filter (SPAdes) (version 2) | ecosystem: Environmental > Aquatic > Deep subsurface >...
TTTGAACGCAACCATTATCTGCAATTAATGATTTATCAAAATAATTAACTGCATTTATAAGTTCAAATTCTTTATGGTTATTTAGAAAATTTTTAATTACTTCATAATTTTCCTCTGGCTCAATAGTACAGGTACTGAAAACTAATTCCCCACCAGGTTTAAGTAAAGAAGCGCCTTTTTCTAATAATTTTGGCTGTAGTTGAGATAATTGTCTAATATCAGAAATATCCCGCTTCCATTTTATATCTGGCTTTTTGGTTAATGTTCCTAATCCTGAGCAAGGCACATCAAGAAGAATTTTATCAAATTTTTCTTCATCATTAAATTCTAATGCATCTGCTTCCATAATTTTAACATTTGTAATTGATAATCGTTTTAGATTTTTCTCAAGGATTTTTAACCTACTTGCATATTTATCTATTGCAACAATTTCACCTTCGTTTTTCATTAAATTAGACAATAAACTTGTTTTACCACCTGGAGCAGAAAATAAATCGAGCACTCGTTCATGAGGTTTTGGATCTAATAGATAGCAAGAGAATCCAGTGCTTTCATCTTGTACTGAGAAATAACCTTTTGCAAAATATTCCCAATTTGTAATATTAGACAGACTATGCATATTAATAAAATTTGGCAAATATTTCCCATCTGAAAAAGTTAATTTAACCGAACTTAGTAATGCTTGTAATTCAAAAGTGTTTGAAATTAAAGTATTTACTCTAATTGTAAGTAAAGGTCTTTGATTATTTGAAACGAGCAACTCTTCAGTAAATTTTTCTCCATAACGTGCAATCCACCTTTTTACTAACCAACTTGGATGTGAATGGAATGCAGAGAAATATCCAACAATGTCTTCTTCACGTTTTGGATATCTAATTCCCCCTTTATTTCTAATTATAGTACGTAAAACAGCATTTGTCATATTTGCCGATTTTTCGCCCTGTAATTTTTTAACAAATTCAACTGCTTCGTTTATAGCAGCATAAACGGGCACTTTATCTAAAAAAAGGATTTGATATAAAGCCACTCGCATAGAATTTTTTACATTGGGAATACATTTGGAAAAATGTCCCTTATAAAAACCAGTTAGAACCCAATCAATTCTTCCCAAATGTCTAATTACACCGTGAACAATTTCATATAATAATGCTTTATCGTTACTTTTTAATTCACTGTTTTTAAGTTCAATATCAAGCATCTTTTCAAGGTATGCATCAGTTCTATCTATTCTATTAAGAATTTTTACAGCAATTCCTCTAACACCTGCATAAAGATTTGATGATTTGAATCCATTTTCCAATTAAATTTTACCTTTCTTAAAATAAGTGTTTTAAATTTTACTAATAAAAACATTAATTTTAAAATTAAAAAAATATTTTAATTTATTAAACTAAGATTTTAGTATGTAAAAAATAAAGAAAAACGAGGTTATAAATGCGAAGATTTTTAATAAAAAAAAGCCGATAATTTTTTGAACTATCAGCCCGAATAATCTCTAATATGTAGAAGGATTAGTCCTTTTTAGCGTATTTTTTCTTAAATCTTTCAACACGCCCAGCAGAGTCAAGCATTTTTTGTTTGCCAGTAAAAAATGGATGGGATTTATCTGAAATTTCTAATTTTACTAATGGATAAGTATTTCCATCTTCCCATTCAATGGTTTCATTTGTTTTTACTGTTGAACTAACTAAAAACGCATGATCAACTGACATATCTTTAAACACAACTGGTCTATAATTTTCTGGATGAATTCCTTGTTTCATTTTGTATCCTAAATAAATATTTTAAGATTTTAAATATAAATAATTATTGTAATATTTCAAAAAATATTCTATAATGTGTAAATTAATCCTAAACCAATATTGATAAAACTTGTTGTTGAATTACTTGAATTAGTAATTGTTGTGCCTTCATCCGAAGTTGATTCTGATTGTGCAAATTCTAATCCATTGCCATCGAGAGTTGCAACAAAATTAAGTCCAATTTTTTCAGAAAATAAATAATTAAATCCTGCACCAAGTTTATATCCAAGTACTGTTTTACTTTCGCTTTCTCCTATATTATATTCTTGACCGTTATATTTAATTGCTTTTGCATCAATTTTTGCTATATGAGCACCAATAGATAAAGTTAAATATGGTTGAAAATTTCCCCTGGCTAAATAGTAATAACCATCAAGCATAATAGGAATTATTGAATAAGGAATTTCAACTTCAATATTTACAGTTTCGCCAGAAAGATTTGATAGTTTTTTTGAATAATAATCGTTATCAGCATTCCATTTAACATAACCAAATTTAGCTCCAATCTCCCAACTTTCACTAATTTTATAAGAAAAGCCTAAATTTCCACCAAAACCCGGTTGATATAAATCTCCCAAATCACCCAATGGCACAGTATAATCAAAACCAGCACTTAGTTTAATGTTAGATTGAGCAAATGTTAAATTTGCAATTAATAATAATGCAGTTAAAATGTAGATTGTTTTTTTCAATTTGTTTCTCCTAATAATAATGGTTAAAATTTATTTTAAATTATTTTGTCAAAATCATTTTTTTAGATTCTATAAAATTGTCAACTGATAATTTATATAGATAAACTCCGCTACTTAAATTGCTTGCATCAAATGTTACTGAATAATTTCCGGCTAATTGGTTTTCGTTAACTAGTGTTGCAACTTCTTTTCCTAAAACATCATATATTTTTAGTGTTACATGCATATTATCATTTCTACTGAAAGGAGAAATCTCTGTAGATTTCACACCACTGGTTATGCTCGAGTTCGAAATAATAGATGGAATTGTATACTTTATTATTGTACTTGGATTAAATGGATTTGGATAATTTTGTGATAATATAAATTTGTTTGGAATCTCATTATTGTCTTTCCCAATATCCGTGGTAGTAAATTTTGAACTAAAAGCTCCTTTTCCAAAAGTTCCAATTACTACTTTACCATCTACTGGACGCACATCAATTGTTTCAACAACTGTATTTCCAATTTCAACAGGAGCTTCCAAATTCCATTTTGTATCAGAGCCATTTAAAGTTGAAGTAGAGTATAACCCCGTTGAAGTTGCTGCGAAATAAACTAATCCATCTGAAACTGGCAGAATTTTTACATCTCTAATTGAAGGACCGTTTCCAGAACCATCTGAAAATTCCTCCAAATTTCCGCTAACAGCAGACCATGAGCTACCGCCATTATTTGAATAAAACATACTAATTACGCCATAGTTTGAATATGAAACTAAAATACAGTTTTCATCGTTTGGATTTGTGGCAATTGCGGAAATATTGGCGTTTGGAAAATCACTTGATGAAATATTTTCCAGTGGTGAATTAATATCCGCAGCATTTGTAATTTTGTAAATTTGTCCGCCATTATCACCAACATAAAGTAAATTGTTTTTTGCTTTTGTAGTTGCTAATGCGGTAACATTCTGATAATCAACAACACCGTTAAAAACTTCCCAATTAATAGAGGTTGGTTCATCATTCCCATTTGGAATAGCTAATAAATTACTGTTCCGCCAAACTTTATCCCCAGCCGCAAGAAACATAACATTGGGGTTATTTGAATCTAAAATATATGGAGTTTTGAAATCAAAATTATCTGCGCCAGCAGGTTTAACCAATGCAACGTTTTCTGATAAATCAATTCTATATATATCACCCTCTTGGCTTGATACATATAAATGCGTACTTCCATCGGCAATAGCTGTTACCATTCCATCACCGCCACCAGTAATTCTCCAATCAGATTTTGTATTTGGTGTCATGTCAAGATACGAACCATTATCTTGCAATCCACCAGAAAGAAATCCATTATTTGCAGATACGTGATCAATAGCTACTGACCAGAATTGAGTAGTAGTATATCCATTATTTAAGTATTCCCAAGCGACTAAATTTGCAGTAATATCGTTTGATTTACTAATTCCTCCATCATGAGCAGAAAATACTATTTTGGGGTTAGAAGGCAAAAAGAAAAATCCATGCTGATCTGGATGATGATTTATATACATATCAATATTGTTGTCTGTGGCATATCCACCAATCCAATTATCTGAATTAAGTTTTGTCGCAAATCCATTGGTAGTTCTATAAAGATTTGTTCCACCAATAATTACAAAATTTTCGTCATCTGGTTTAACTTTAAGAACAACATCATAACCAGTTTGAGTTTGGAAACCAGCAACTGGGTCAACATAATCTGGAAGATTTTGGCTCAAGTCTGTCCAAGTGCCAAATTCGTTATTATATCGCCAAAGGCTAGAAAAATCACCTTCTTCACCTTCAATTCCAAAACCTGGAGTTGTGGCAACAACGTACAAAATATTATCATTACTTGGAGCATTTGTTATAACAATTCTTTGAACTGATGCAGGCCAAAATGATGGAGTAATATTTGTCCAATCGGATTTGTTGTCAGTAAAATAAATTCCACTATTAATGCCTGCGCCAAGTGCAGCATAAATTCTACCACCAGTAGTAACTGAAACGCTTGAAAAATGTGATATTTCACTTAAATCACCAGCTCCTGAAATAGAATATTCCCAAGTTTCACCTCCATCAACCGAGCCATAAACTCCTCCAAGACATGCAGCCCAAATTTCATCTTGCTCCAAATTGCTTTCATTTATATCTAAATTCCAAACAATTTGAAATGGATGAAATGAATATGCGGGTGAATTTGATTGTGTGTTTACAAGCGGAACCCAAGTTTGACCGTTATCGTTAGATTTATAAACTCCATTTCCTAACAAACCACCAAGTCCATTACCATCAGGCCAAAAGTTTGCGTAATATTCGCCAGTTCCATAATACCAGTTATTCGTTTTCCCACCTCTTGTATCTTGCACTATGCTTGTTACATTTTGAATAAATGTTGGATCTGTTACACTTGTCCAATTCTTCCCGCCATCAATTGAACGCCAAGCACCACCTTCTGCAGCTGCTGCAATTAGAATTTGAGGATTACTAATATCTGGAATAATATCTTTTGTACGTCCACCTTGATTATTTGGACCTTCTGAAACCCAATTTGCGGATTTAATTTTATTATTTTTATATTGATACGCTTCTTTTTTTATGGGTAATTTCTTAGAAAATGCTAATTCCTTTTTTCTAATATCATCTGGTATTTTATTTGTGATAGGATTTTTCAACCTCTCATACTGCCAATTTATCATATCTGTATATGATTTTGTTGCCTTCATATCTTTAATAATTTTCGATAATTTTGAACTGCTATCAACTTCAAACATATTTGAAGTGTAACTAACTATAATTAGAACTGCAAAAGCACTAATTATTCCAACTAATTTTTTTGCTTTAATTTTCATTTTTTCCTCTATAACTTTTAATGGTTTAATACGTTTCATAAAAATCAATCGAATAGCTTTTCTTGTCCACATTGTTTTTTCCCGAATAGCTTGCTAATACTTTAATATTGCCTTTAAATCTATCGTTTACTTTTAGTCCAGGTAGTTTTCTGCTTAAATTGGGTACTAAATCATCTGTGGTTTTTGACAATGTGAAAACAAAATGGACTTTTATGGAATCGTTTAATTGCAATGATGGACTCTGTTTACCGCTTCCAAAAATGGAATCAACTTTTACTAATGCCCAACAAGGAACTTTGCTGCATGGACTGTTTAAATCCTTTGATAATTTGTCTTTTGCAATTGATAAAATTGTTCCACTAATATATAGAGCACCTCTTGGAATATTCAATTCACTTTTACCGAGCGAATCTTCATCTGGAATATATCTGTTATTTGAACAAGAAAATACTGAGAACACAATACTAATTGAGACAATAATTTTACTTAGAGAATTCATCTTATTTACTCTTTGTAATTAAATAAATATTTATTTTTTACCAAGTTTTTCTTTATTTGCTTCAACTACGTCTTCTCGCAATGTTTCTGCCATGTATGTTCCTACATCATCGGCTGCATCTTCAACCAATTTTTTAATTTGATTAGGATCTAAAGCAGCTAACTGTATTGCACTAAATACATTTTCGAGCGATTTGTTTTTTGTTGTGTTTCCAGTATTATCTTCTAAAGGAATTGTTTTGGTTTCGGAATTTTCCCAGACCATTTCACCAGTTGTTCTTTTTGTTATTGAAGCCGTTGAGTGCACATACAACGAAACTGAATTATTGCTCATAAGCAATTTTACCTCTTCCAAAACCACTGAACAGAAATAGTCAGGTTTGTCTGATATTTTTTCTACTGCAGCTACATCTAAGTAAGAATTAATTGATTCGGATAATTTTCCAGCAATTGAATGTAGCATATCTTTTGTATCTATTGCTTCTTCAAGTTTGTTTTGTTTATCAGCTTCTATAAATCCAGTTCCAATAGAAGTAAGAATGCCAAGCACAACATCTTCTGTTTTTTTGCTTTTTTTTGTATCTGTGGAGGAGCTTCGCTCAATTAAAACACTTTTAGCTGCTGGTTTTACAACTTCTTTAAAGTGCATTGTTGAGCCTTGAACATTGTGTTTAGCCAAATCGTTTGTGTGTGCACATGAAAACAGCATTGCAGAAATAATTAAACCGACTAAAATTTGTATTAGATTTTTCATTAATTTCTCCTTTATATATAAATTTTTGTAATTAGTTAGTTTATTGTTTTGCCCTTTAATTTATTTTATCCTCCATTGCCTTTCAATAGCATAAAAATGCTATATTGATTAAGTTTTTGGTGGAATTTATATTTCCCCTTTGAAAGATTTTGAAATAACCTCTGCTTTGCTGTTTACATTTAGTTTTCGGTAAATACTTCTGATGTGTTGGCGAACTGTATCAATTGAAATATCCAAACGGTCGGCAACCAATTTGTAACTTAATCCGTCAACCAAAGCAACAACAATTTCTTTTTCGCGAGTTGATAATTCCTTCTGTCCTTCAATTTGTTTTGGATTAAAAAATTCAACAATTTTTCTTGCAATATTTGGCGACATGGGTGAGCCACCAGCAAAAATTTGCTCTATTGATTCTTTTATTTTATCCAAAGGTGTGTTTTTTAGCAAATATCCCGATGCGCCGCGTCTTAGCGATTGAAATACTTTTTCGCTATCATCGTGGACTGTTAGCATAATAATTTCTGTATGTGGCAAATGTTGTTTTATTTTGGGTAAAGCGTCAATTCCACTAATTCCCGGAAGACCGATATCCATAATTAATATATCAATTTTTTCAATTTGCTTAAATTCTTCAAAAAAATCTTCGGCTGAAACTACACTTAAGACCACATTAAAATCATCTTGGAAGTTCAAATATTTTTCCAGTAACTCTTTTAGTTCAATATCATCTTCAATAAGTGCAATATTTGTCATTTTTCCCATTTTTTCTAAAAATTTGCAAATGATTTACTTTCAACAATTTAGCTTAACTTTACCTCAAAGAATAAAAAATTTAAAATGTAAAAACAAGAATTTATTTTAGACATGATATCGCATAAAAATGCTATATGCTACCTAATTTTTATTCCAGAAAAAACCACTTTGTAACCATTTTGTATTTCGTTTGAAAAATTTCCCCCAATTTTTTCAACTCGCATTTTCATATTTTTTGTGCCTTGTCCCGAATGCTCATTTTTTACCACAAAACTGCTTCCATTATCCCAAATTTCCATTGTTAAAAATCCGCTTTCCTGCAAAAGTTTAACATTAACTTCTGTCGCATTTGAGTGTTTATAAATATTGTTAATGGCTTCTTTAAAAATAAGATACAAGTTTTGTCTAATTTCAAAGGCAAGTTTTATATCTAATTTTACAGTTGAATGCTCAAAACTGACGGCAATATTTTTGCTTCTTAAAATGCTGTAGGATTCGTCTTTCATTTTGATAATTATATTTTTAAATTCGTCATTTCGTGCATCAATTGACCAAACAATATCGCGCATTGTTCCAATTGCTTGATTTGAAAGCTCAGAAATTCGCGAAAGATTTTTTTCGGTGTTGTTTTTATCAATTCCATATTTCACAATATCGGCTTGCATCGAAATTTTGGAAAGAGTAGCGCCAATATCATCGTGCAAATCGCTTGCAAGTTTAACACGCAATCGCTCAATTTTTAACAATTGATTTATTCTGTATTTGTATAAAAGATGCATAATTCCACCCAAAAACAGAATTACCAACAAATAAAACCACCAAGTTTCCCAAAATGGAGGCGAAATAATTATGCTAATTTCTGTTCCCTTACTCCAAATTCCTTCGTTGTTTGCGGCTTTTACTTTAAAAATATATTTTCCACTTGGAATTGAATTAAACGCCACAAATCTGCGAGTTTCAACAAAATTCCAATCTTTATCCAAGCCTTCCATTTTGTAAGCGTATTTGGTTTTTTCAGTCGTAAAATATTCCAAAGAAGCAAACTCGAACGAAAAAGCGTTGTCCAAATACGAAAGTTGAATTTCCTTGCTTTCCGAAATTGGTTTTGTGAGAATCGTTCTTCCGTTTGGAAGTCTTCCAGTTTTTACCGTTTGATTAAAAATTTTGAAATCGGTAATCGCAATTGGTGGAATATTTTCAGTTTCATTTATTTTTGATGGATAAAAAGCGTTAAATCCGTTAATTCCACCAAAAAACAACTCGCCTGATTTACTTTTAAACGCCGCACCTTGATTAAATTCGTTGTTTTGCAATCCGTATTTTTCGTCAAAATTTCTAAATCTATTTTCCTTTTTAATAAATTTTGAAATTCCATTATTTGTTGAAACCCAAATATTATCCATTTCGTCAAGTAAAATTGAATAAACAACATTATCCGGCAAACCATCCTTTTTCAAATAATGATGAAATTTGCCCGATTTTCTCTCAAATCTATTCAAACCACCACCAGCAGTTCCAATCCAAATTTGATTTTCTTTATCCTCATTTATTGATAAAACCGCATTATAACTTAAACTTACCGAATCTTTTGGAGTGTGAAAATAATGTTTAAATTCATTCGTTTTGGGATTTAGAATATTTAAACCAACATCTGTTCCAATCCACAAAAGTCCGTTTTTATCCTCAAAAACGACATTTACTTTATTATGACTCAAGCTATTTTTATCATTTGAGTCGTATTTAAAAGCGATAGAACTCTCATTTTTCCTGTCAAAACGCAGCAAACCTTGGTCAGTTCCTATCCACAAAAATCCATCTTTTGATGAAATGATTGAATAAATAACTTCGCCATTAATAAGATTTGGGTTTGTGTTTTTGTAAATGGTTAATTTGTTCGACTTAATATCATATTTGCAAAATCCTCCAACATCTTTTCCAATCCACAAAATTTCATTTGGTTTATTGGGGTCTGGCAAAAACGAATAAATTGCTTCGATTTCTAAATAATTTGAGACACTATTTTGTCGTCTATTAATTTTATTAAGTCCGTTGTAACCGCCAATCCACAAATTTCCAAAACTATCTTCCGAAATTGCTCTAATACTTTTAACCGAAAGATTATTTTCAGCAATATTTTTACTTGAAAATTTATCAAAATTTTGGAGTTTCGGAAATAATTTATTCAACCCATATCCATAAGTTCCAATCCATAAAATTCCCGTTCTATCAACAAATAACGAAGTAATATAGTTAAAACTAAGGCTGTTAAAGTTATTTTCAATATTTGTAAAATACAGTAATTCGTTTTGTCTATTTAGCAAAAATAAACCGTGTTGCGAACTAATCCATAAATTACCGCTAAAATCTTCAACAATTGCATGGACAATAAACTCATTAATTTTCTTTGTTTGAACAAATAATGGATTTGCTGGATTTGCATTTCGGAGCGATATTTGTGTGAATTTGTTGCTAAATCGGTCATATTTGCCAAGTCCTTCAAACGTTCCAATCCAAAAATTGCCTTTCGAATCCTCAAACAATGCCGTAATACTTTTAATTTTGGGACTATTTTTGCCATAATCCAAATTTATTTTTTTAATTGAATTTCCAATAGCATCTATTTTTAGCAATTCGCCGGAATAAGTTCCTGCCCAAAGAATTCCCTTTTTATCCTTGCACAAAGTTGTAATGTGATTTGTTTGCTCAAAGTTAGTTTTGGAAAATTGCTTGGTGGAATAATCATATTTATTCAAACCATGCTCAGTTCCAACCCAAATATTTCCACTATTATCCTGAACAATGCTTGTAACTCTGTTTGTATTTACTAAATTTCTGTCTGGAATTAAAAAACGAGTAAAAGTTTGAGTTCCTTTATCAAACCGATTTAAACCCTCATCCGTTCCAACCCAAATGTTTGAAAAACTATCCTCAAAAACAACATTAATACTGTTGTTGCTCAAACTTAAATTATCGCCTGGAATATTTGTGATTGTATTTATATTATAACCATCATATTTTACCAAACCCGCACGAGTTCCAAACCACATAAATCCAGTTTTATCTTGAATAATTGACGAAATATTATTTTGCGAATAAAATTCACCAAGCAACAATCTGCGAAACATCATTGAAGTTTCGTAACTATCGTTTTGCGAAAACGCCAAAATTGGCAAAAACCAAAATAAAATTGGGATTATTATATTTTTGAATTGAAAGTAAATTTTGCGGCTCAAATTGTTGTAAAATAACAGAAATAGCTTGCAAAATATAATGATTAACTATTGCTTTATCTAAATAATGAATCAATTTTATTCAAACTGATTATTCACTCTAATTGTCCGAATATTTTGAATTTATACATTAGTTAATTATGTTAATGTTCAATTTGTTAACTACTTTGTGGGCTATAAGCTTATTTGTGGAATTATAGTTAATAGAATTAAAATTTAATTGAAAAATTTGATTGAAATTTCATTAAATCTATTCGAATTATATTTTTGTCAATGGATTTAATTCACTTTGCATTTAGATCTTTTTAGTAATTTGCAACACTTTTTTAAGGATAAATTTTAATGTTCGAACAAACCTTTAAAAACATTGACGATATTCTACACAAAGATGCTGGCTGCAGCAGTGAATTAGATTACGTTGAGCAAACTTCTTGGATACTATTCCTTAAATATTTAGATGATTTAGAAAAAGATAAAAAAACTGCCGCCGAGCTTACCGGAAAAATTTATTCAAATATTATTGCCGGTGAATTTCAATGGAATGTTTGGGCTGCTCCTAAAGATGCAAATGGTAAATTAGACCATCATTTAGCCATGAATGGTGATGATCTTATAGATTTTGTCAACATTCAACTTTTTCCCTATCTAAAAAAGTTTAAGACTTCTGCCGAAAGTGCCGATACTATTGAGTATAAGATTGGTGAGATTTTCAGCGAATTAAAAAATAGAATTCAAAGCGGATATAATCTGCGTGAAGTTATTAACCGTATTGATGAACTCCGTTTCCGCACACATTCTGAAAAGCATGAAATGAGCCATTTGTACGAAGCTAAAATTCAGAACATGGGAAATGCCGGTCGTAACGGAGGCGAATATTACACACCGCGCCCTTTAATTAAAACTATGGTAAGAGTTGTTGCTCCTAAAATTGGAGATAAAATTTATGACGGTGCTAACGGAAGCGCCGGTTTTCAATGTGAGAGTTATGAATATTTGAGACAGTCTAAAAAACTTTCTACCGGTGATATTGTTACTCTGCAGAAGAATACTTTTTACGGAAAAGAGAAAAAATCTTTAGCCTATATAATTGGCATTATGAATATGATTCTGCATGGGATTGAAGCTCCAAATATTATTCATACAAATACGCTTGCAGAAAACATTGCCGATATTCAAGAAAAAGACCGCTATGATGTTGTTTTAACAAATCCTCCTTTTGGCGGGAAAGAGCGCGCCGAAGTTCAGCAAAACTTCCCTATTAAAACCGGTGAAACTGCTTTTCTGTTTTTGCAGCATTTTATTAAAATATTAAAAGCCGGAGGTAAAGCCGGTATTGTAATTAAAAATACTTTCCTTAGCAATACGGATAATGCCTCTGTTAGTTTGAGAAAACTTTTACTTGAAAGCTGCGATCTGCATACTGTTTTAGATTTGCCCGGCGGAGTGTTTTCCGGTGCGGGAGTTAAAACTGTTGTTCTCTTTTTTGAAAAAGGAAAACCGACTAAAAAAGTTTGGTATTACCAGCTTAACTTGGAAAGAAATCTAGGAAAAACAAATCCGCTTAACGAAAGTGATTTAGCTGAGTTTGTAGAACTTCAAAAGAACAAGAAAGAGAGCGAAAACTCTTGGACAATTGATATAAAAGATGTTGACCAAAACACATTCGATCTTTCAGTTAAAAATCCAAATAAAAAAGAAGAAGCCGCTTTAAGAGAACCGAAAGAAATTTTGAAAGAAATTAAATTACTTGATAAGGAAAGTGAGGAAATTTTAAAAACAATTAAAGATTTGATTTAGCCATGAAAAATGAAATCATATTATACCGTCCTAACGAAATGGCTGAACATATTGAAGTTAGGCTCGAAGACGAAACCGTTTGGCTGTCACAACAACAGATGGCTACATTGTTTAATCAAACAAAACAAAATATCAGTTTGCATATCAATAATTGTTTTAGGGAAAAGGAATTAGACAAAGTGGCAACCGTCAAGGAATCCTTGACAGTTCAAAAAGAGGGCAACCGAAGTGTAAAGCGTAAAATTGAATTTTACAATTTAGATGTTATCATTTCAGTAGGCTACAGAGTAAAATCAAAACAAGGAACACAATTTCGTATTTGGGCTACAAGAGTATTAAAAGATTACTTGCTAAAAGGCTATACCATTAATAACCGAATGAACAGATTAGAAGATAATTTTGAAGTATTAAAAAATAAAGTGAATAAAATAGACTTTCAAATAAATACACATCTAATCCCAACCCAAGGCGTTTTTTTTGATGGACAAGTATTTGATGCTTACAAATTAGCATCTCGTATCATCCGCTCGGCAAAACAAAGCATTATGTTGATTGATAATTATATAGATGAAACTACACTTACCCATTTAGCAAAAAAACAAAAAGGTGTAAAAGTTCTTTTGTTAACCAAAACTATTAGCAAAACTTTGGAGCTTGATGTTAAAAAAGCTAACGAACAATTCGGCAACTTTGAACTGAAAACCTTTACCAAAAGTCACGACCGTTTTCTAATTATCGATAATAAAGAAATCTATCATTTAGGTGCTTCTCTAAAAGATTTGGGCAAAAAATGGTTCGCCTTTTCTAAATTAGATAAAAATTCAGTTAGCAATATCACAAACTCTATTTTGGATCTTATATGAAACAAGGTTGGGAATTGAAAAAACTAGGAGAAGTTTGTGAAGTTTTTGCTGGTCAATCACCAGAAGGGAAATATTATAACACTGAAGAAAATGGCTTGCCTTTCTATCAAGGGAAAAAAGAATATGGAACTAAGTTCATTGGAGAACCTAAAATATGGACTAGTAAGACAACAAAAGTAGCAGAGTCAAATGATATTTTAATGTCAGTTCGCGCTCCAGTTGGTCCAATTAATTTTTCAACTCAGAGGATTTGTATTGGTCGCGGTCTTGCAGCAATAAGAGCAAAAAAGTCAATTGATAAAGAGTTCCTTTATAATTTTTTGTTGAAACATGAAAATGAAATTGAAAGTAACTCTGGCGCTGTTTTTAATTCAATCAACAAATCTCAAATAGAAGCTATTAAAATCCCACTTCCAACACTTCCCGAACAAAAACGCATAGTAGCAATTTTAGATAAAACCTTTGCCGCAATAGATAAAGCAAAAGCCAATGCCGAACAAAACCTAAAAAACTCCAAAGAACTTTTTGAAAGCTATTTGCAAAGTGTGTTTGAGAATAAAGGTGATGATTGGGAAGAAAAAGAATTGGGAAAGGTCTGTGAATATGATAAAATATCGAATAAAAGAGAGGACTTGCCTTATGTTGGACTTGAAGATATTCAATCAAATACTGGCAAATTTGTTGGACCTTTTGAACCCAGAAGTATGAAGAGTTTAACTTTCTATTTTAATGACGAACATGTTCTTTATGGAAGATTACGTCCGTATTTAAATAAAGTTTTGTTGCCAGATTTTGAGGGACATTGTTCAACCGAAATATTTCCAATCAAACCAAAGAAAAATGTTTTGGAAAGAGGATTTTTATTTCAATGGTTAATATCTACTGAAATGATGAAGAAAATAAATGCAACTTGGACTGGCGCAACGTTACCAAGAGCTAATATGAATGCTGTTTTAGAATTTAAAATCAATTTGCCACCTTTAAAAGCCCAACGAGTAATTGTTCAAAAATTCGATGCTTTGTTTTCCGAGACAAAAAAACTAGAAAACATCTATCAACAAAAAATAAAAGAATTAGAAGAATTGAAAAAGAGCATTTTGCAAAAAGCGTTTAGTGGGGAATTGTAATTATGAAGGGCGAAACTGAAACAAAAAAAGTTGACCAACCAAATAAACTTGTAGTATTTCAAGACAAACATATTAGAAGAATATGGCACGAAGAAGACTGGTATTTTTCTGTTGTTGACATAATTGAAGTTCTCACTGATAGTCCAACTCCAAGGCAATATTGGGGAAAAGTAAAGGAAAGAGAATTTACAAAACTTCAACTGTCCCCAATTTGGGTACGGTTAAAATTAACTGCAAACGATGGTAAAAAACGACTTACTGATTGTGTAAATACAAAGGGAGCTTTTCGATTAATTCAATCTATTCCGTCAAAAAAAGCAGAACCATTTAAGCAATGGCTAGCGCAAGTAGGCAAAGAACGTCTAGAAGAAATAGAAAATCCCGAACTTGCCCAAGAGAGAATGAAAGAGATTTACGAGCAAAAAGGTTATCCGGAAGATTGGATTGATAAGCGATTAAGAGGAATTGCAATACGTCAAAACTTAACCGATGAATGGAAA
>Ga0210044_10006826_pt1 | contig 14864 bp, 20 predicted proteins | sample CryGey13umfilter_2_FD_183959 | JGI IMG/M metagenome (GOLD analysis project Ga0210044, IMG submission 183959) | Groundwater microbial communities from aquifer in Utah, USA - Crystal Geyser 4/9/14 3 um filter (SPAdes) (version 2) | ecosystem: Environmental > Aquatic > Deep subsurface >...
GTCATGAAAAACGGATCCATTCTGCAATGCGATACACCCTTGCGAGTTTACGATCACCCCGCCAATGAATTCATCGGCAGTTTCATCGGCAACCCGCCCATGAACTTCCTGCGAGGCACAGTGCAGATGGATGGAAGCAGGGTAAACGTGCAGGCGGGTGGAGCATCCATTCAGCCTCCCTCCTCAATGGAAAGCATCTTGAAGCAGAAAATTTCAAGCGGCGTTCGCCTGGGTATCCGCGCTGAGAATATCGAAGTCGTTTCCAAAGCCCAAAAGGATGCCATGACAGGCAAGGTGTTGGTTGTCGAACCGCTCGGCTCGCACAACCTGCTGACCGTGATGGTCGGCGATCAACGCGTCAAGGTCAATGCCCACGCTGACAGCCTCTTCCAGCCGGGCCAGGCGATCTGGCTGCGATCCGCCTCCGAAAAAATCCGCTGGTTGGATGTGGAAAGCGGAATGGCGCTCGCCGAATGACAGATCCGCATCTACTCGACCTGGCGCAGGCTCTGCTCCGAAAAAACGATGCCGGCCCCTTTACCAAGCCGGGGCCAAGCCAATACCCGCATCAATGGAACTGGGACTCGGCTCTGATCGCTCTCGGGCTTTCACATTTTGACCTGCCTCGTGCGTTGACTGAAATCCGCTGTCATTATCAACAAATTAAAACCTCAAAATTTTCAATAACTCACCTTGCGCAGAATAAACTCCAAAGAAACGACATGATTCCTTCAAATCCATGACACTCCTTCGGAGTTGTGTTTGCATAATATCAATTAGTAAATTATTCATCATCGCGCAGGAGGGTATACTCATGGGAGATAATTACTCAATTTAACAATGACAACCCTACTAGCTCATCTCACCTTCCTTTATGGAGAAGACAAAGCGCCACATGTGCTTGCCCGTGTTGAAAAACTCATCGCGGATTATCGCGAACGAATCCCTGCGCGCGACGGCGGGCTGACCGAACGCGACTCCATTCTCATCACCTATGGCGACCAGGTTCAATCACCAAATAAAAACCCCTTACAAACCTTAAGTACATTTTGTAAACAATACCTGGACAACGTCGTCGGTGGGATTCACATCCTGCCGTTCTATCCGTGGACTTCAGACGACGGTTTCTCGGTTGTTGATTATCGCAAGGTGGATTCAAATCTGGGAGGTTGGGAAGATATTTCCTCCATGCAGAGTCGTTTCCGTTTGACGTTCGATGGCGTCATCAATCACATCTCGGCGCAGAGCGGGTGGTTCAAAGGATTCTTACGAGACGATCCGCGTTATCGCGATACCTTTATTACGGTGGATGGCTCGCCTGATTTTTCGCAGGTGATTCGTCCGCGCGCTTTGCCTTTGTTGACAACCTTCAACACACCATCAGGCGAAAAGCGCGTGTGGACAACCTTCAGCGATGACCAGGTTGATTTGAATTATCAAAATCCAGAAGTTTTACTTGAAATTCTCGACATCCTACTTATGTATATCGAACGCGGTGCGACTTTCATCCGCCTTGATGCGATCGCATATCTATGGAAAGAGGTTGGTACAACCTGTATTCACCTGCCACAGACGCATCATGTGATTCAATTCCTACGTTCTGTACTGGACGAGATCGCCCCACATGTTCACCTGATCACCGAAACAAATGTGCCGCATGTGGACAACGTCTCCTATTTCGGTGATGGAACAAACGAAGCCCAACTCGTCTATAACTTTGCCCTGCCGCCATTGACCCTGCACGCCTTCCACACTGGCAACGCACGCATACTGTCTAATTGGGCGAAGACATTATCCCTGCCATCCGATAAAACGACCTTCTTCAACTTCCTTGCTTCCCATGATGGTATCGGATTAAACCCTGCGCATGAAATCCTCTCGAATGAAGAGATTGCTTCACTGGTCAATGAAACACTCGAACATGGCGGTCTGATTTCCTACAAACACAACGCGGACGGTTCGCAAAGTCCGTATGAAATGAACATCAATTATTTCGATGCGTTATCAAATCCAAACGGGGATGAACCTTTGGATTTACAAGTCAATCGTTTTATCGCCGCGCAAGCCATCATGCTTTCGCTGCTCGGCGTGCCTGGGATTTACTTCCACAGCCTGTTTGGCTCACGCGGATGGATCGAAGGTGTCAAGCAAACAGAGCGCAACCGCACGATCAACCGCGAGAAGTGTGATTTTGAGAAATTACAAAACGAACTCGCGGATTCAAATTCTTTGCGTTCAAAAGTATTCTTGCGTTATCGTGAATTGCTTTTAGCGCGGAGAGGTTCGTCTGCGTTTCATCCGCATGGCACACAGAAGATTCTCAATTTTCATTCATCAGTATTTGCAATTGAACGTATTTCACCTGATGAAAAATCACATGTAGTATGTTTACATAATGTCAGCGCGGCGGAAGTCACTTTCACGACAAATCACACATCGGCAACAGACCTTTTCACAGGTCAATCTTTACAGGCTTCAAAAATCACGCTCGAACCCTATCAAATCTTATGGATGAGCCTATGACACCTTCTTCACATCGCATCGGTTTTATATCAACTCGCTTCGCAGGAACGGATGGTGTTTCGCTTGAGACGCAAAAATGGGCAACTGTGTTGGAGCGGCTTGGGCATCAGTGTTTCTATTTCGCTGGCGAATGTGATCGAAACAGCGACCAGTCCCAGGTCACGCCGGAGGCGTTTTATCGTCATCCCGAAATTGACAAAATAAATCAGCAGGCATATTCGGGCAGTTGGACGGTTACACGAGAAGCGCGCGCGGCGCATCCAGAGATTGAAAAGTTGCACAAGGATTTCTTTTCAATTTACATCCGCCCGCCGCAAATGACGCGCCGTGTGAATGAATTGAAGGAATATCTCAAAGAACAGTTGTATGAATTCGCGCATCGCTTCGACTTGGAAATTCTTGTGATCGAGAACGCAGTCACGATCCCGCTTAATCTGCCGCCGGGTCCTGCCCTCACAGAGTTTATCGCCGAGACGGGTTTTCCCGCCATCGCGCACCATCACGACTTTCATTGGGAACGCCAGCGCTTTCAAGTCAATTGCGTGGGCGGTTATCTGGCGGCTGCCTTCCCGCCGAATCTTCCATCCATTCGACATGTGGTCATCAACTCATTGCAAGCCCAATAGGTCGCTTCGCGTTACGGCTTGACCTCGCGCGTGATCCCCAACGTGATGGATTTCGACTCCCCGCCGCCCGCTCCTGACTCCTACACCCAAACCGTCCGCGCGGACTTTGGAATTGACCCGGGCGAATATTTTTTTGCAACCGACGCGCGTCATCCAGCGCAAAGGCATTGAACATGCAGTGGAACTTGTGCGACGACTCGAATTGCCCGCCAAACTGGTCATCTCCCATGCTTCAGGCGACGAGGGCACGGACTACGAACAGCGCGTGCGCGAATACGCTCATTTGCTGAACGTGACCGTTCGTTTTGAATCCGAACAGGTGCAGGGCGAGCGCGGCATCACAAAAGACGGCAGGAAAATTTACACGCTCGGCGATGTGTATCCATACGCCGACCTTGTCACTTACCCCTCCAGCATTGAAGGCTTCGGCAATGCGTTTCTCGAAGCGGTCTATTATCACCGTCCGATTTTTGTGAACAACTATTCCATCTATGAAGTGGACATCAAACCCAAAGGTTTTCGCGCGGTCTGGTTCGACGGCTTCATCGGCAAGGATACCATCAAAGCGGTGTGCGATATTTTACAAAGCCCCGCGCAGGCATGGGCGGAGGAGAATTATCAACTCGCAAAACGATATTTCTCCTTCACGGTTTTGGAGCGCCGTTTGCAATCCATTCTCGCGGATTGTTTGGGACAGCAGGTATGAACATCGCCATTCTTCATTACTCGGTTCCCCCCCTTGTCGGTGGCGTGGAAAGTGTCATCGCTCATCACGCGCGGCTGATGTCTGCGGATGAACATTCCATGCGCTTGATTGCGGCGCGCGGCGAATCTTTGAGTGCGCAGATTCCATTGACCGTCATTTCCCTGGCAGATTCACGGCATGAACGCGTGGGGAAAATGAAAGCGCAATTGGATCGCGGCGAAGCGACAAAGGATTTCGAGTCGCTGCGCTATGATTTGGTGGACGAATTGCAAACTTCTTTATCGGGCGTGGATATTTTGATCGCGCACAACGTCTGTTCGCTGAATAAGAATCTCGCGCTGACCGCCGCGCTGTCTTTCACCTGACACTCGACCATCTTTGGTTGTTATCTTTACGTCTCAAGACGCCATACATGTACTCAAAATCCTTTCTTAAATCCCTGCTGGCAATTAAGAGCGATGGCGTTTCCTGGGTTTCTTCGCTGAAGGGATAATATCCTTTTCATTCGAGTTTGCATAAGTCGGATTGCTTGTCCTGAGCGAAGTCGAAGGGGCAATCCGACTTGTGCCAGTAACAGCAGATTTCCGAAAATGTTTCGGGTCAACCTTTTCCTTGAATATCTGGTAATGGCGTTTGAGACGCGCAAGGTAAAGTGGGTCTTTCAAAACCGCATCGTGTACCGATTCCAACAAAGCGGGAGCAAACTTGGTTTGCGGGCTTCCGAAATTCAGGATTGGGCCTTGTAATTCTCGAATGGTTTCAGGATCATCTCTTTTTAGCCATTTGCGATAAAACTCCTTGCTCTCCCATCCGTAAGCGATGAACGCCATGGATTTTCGCCGCTCCCATCGGTCTCGTAATAGAATCTGATGCCGTTTATCTCGGAAAATCCGCTTTTCATGCTTTCTCCTGTCCGACTTCGTTTTTAGCCAGGGGACCTATCCAGGTTTCCGAAAAGGCCAGGAAGGCGCTGCTTGTGGGCGCTCCCTCCTTGGTCTGGGCTGTTTGTACTTTTCCGTTGATCAATACGCCATCCAGCCGCACCTGTCCTTCCCCACAGGGACAAATAACCGTTGTCAGATCATACATTTCTGGGCCGGCTGGAAACTGTCCCCACAGCACCTGCTTCCGATCCAGGATGTTGCTCCACTCCAGTTCCATCCGTGTGTCTGCCGTTTTGCATGTGACCTGATACTTGTTTCCATCATAAGTATGTTCACAAGCGGCTTCGTGGTAATTCAATTGAGTTAGGGGGATTCCCTGAAATTCGGGAAAATGTTGTATCAGCGTGTTGACGAGGCCCTGGGCCAGGTCCAGATTGTCCGTAAAGATTCCCCCGCTAATACCCTTGGCGGTAGCAGTCCCAGGCGCCAGCCAGAGGATAAGCGCATGTCCAAGCCCCCAGGGACTCACGACACAATGCCAGTAGCTGGCCACTGCAACGATTTGATCCGTCCCCGGAACATATAAGGTTAGCCCCGGGTTTTCACCACTCACAAAAACAGGCCGCTGAATTTCAATCATGATCAACTCCCTTTTACAAAATGAATGACTCGATGCTGCTTTGTCGCGGCATCCGCATCATGCCCCAAGTTCAATGCGTTATGCGGCGCAAGATTAATCTGGATTGAGTATAGCATTTCCCGCGCTGGGTTTCACTGCCAGAATTTCCAATATCTTCCGTGTTGCATCAGCAACCTCTTTCACCGCAACGTCGAACGCCTCCTGATTCGCCCTCGACGGCTTGCGGAATCCACTCACTTTTCGCACGTATTGCAAGGCCGCCTCGTGGATTTCCTCCTGCGTGGCGGGACGGTCGGGCAGGCGCAGGGGTTTGATGCTTCGGCACATGGCAGTCTCCTTTTGCCTGATTATAGCGAAAAAAAGGCCGCGTCACTAACAACGCGGAACTGATCACTGATTACCGAATACTGATCACTCTAGCTTCCCAATCACCGTGGTTAGGTCCAACATCCAACTTTTAACTATCAATCATCATTATATTCAATTTCCAGCAGATGACGAATTTCAGCCTTTCCGGTATCGAGATCCCACTTACTTTCACCCATTATTTTATTGGCAAGAGCATCTATATGATTAGAGACATAATCACACAAGAATACAAAATCGCCGATAGCCATTCCTCCGGCAATGTATTCTATGTTTAAGAAATGCAAAGTATTACGAGTGTTATTCAGCCCCTGTAAGACAGAAAACATTTTTTGGTCATCCGGTGCTTGATCTGTTGAATATAATGCTCGATACTTGGGTCGCTCAAGTAGTATACCCATCCCGATTGTTTGTTTTGTGAGAGTTTGAAGAGGTTCAGTGCTCCAATGATCTTGCCCTTCAGCTTGTTTGATATCATCTATCAAAACCGGTGTTGTTTTCTGTAAGAGTTCCTTTTTTGTATTTTTCGTAACAAACTGCGAATAACCCCCTCGACAAACATTGACATCCATTTGATGAATCAGATACCCATTCAATAGCATCTTGGCCTTCAAGTAGTTCTCAAAGCAAATAACGATTCTGACTGCATCTAATACTGGGCTTTCGATATTCTGAAGCAACTCAATAAGTTCTGAGAATGCTTTGCCCTGAGTAGTTACGAATGCTTCAGGTTTGTCTCCAGATGCTTGACCAAATAAAGATACCGCTCTATCCAATTCTTTGATTATTCCACAACCCCAGAATAGCTTGGATGAAGAACATAACATTGACCAAGCAACATATAGGTTTGTTGTATCGGTGACATAGCAAGCTCCCTCCTCGATTCTAGTTAAAAGAAGCATTTTGTTTTCCTTTGTACTCAACTATGTGATGTTAGATTTTCGTTTTAAGAAATTAGTAAATGAAATTATAGTAACCTTCTCCCGAAAAAGCAACAAGCCGCGTCACACGGACACGGCTTGCCTGTTCTCTACTTTCTGATCTCTATTCTCTTTACTCCAACTTCCCCGTCACCATCGCCATCTTCAACTCGCCGATTGCCTTCGTGATCTGGATCTCGCGCGGACAAGCCATCGTGCAGTTGAAGACCGTGTGACAGCGGGCTACGCCGTCCGTCTCGGCCAGGATGTGCATACGATCCGCGGCGGCCTCATCGCGGCTGTCAAAGATGAAGCGGTGCGCCGTCACCAGCGCGGCCGGGCCGAGGTACGAATCCCCGCCCCAGTACGAAGGGCAGATTGCAACGGCTCCTGCGGGCAGTAGGTGGATCAATGTCGAAGGATGGACGGATCATGCCTATGGACACCATATAGCCACCATATGGACATAGTATATTTAGACCGTGGGAGAGATGGATCAAGCAGGGAGGAGGGAAAAATCAGCGGCTTTTCCAAAAAGCAATTTGCCATGAACTTACTTTATCCATCCAATGACGGCACCCTTTATATCCAAAAATGACAAAATGTCGCCGTTTGCATTAAGGATGGCGGTACCTTCTTTGAGAGGGGATGTATTTTGCTCTACATGCACATAGAAATACGAATTGTCACTCCCCCAAACAGGGACGCTAAACGAGTAAGTTGCAGATTTTGTCAATTGACTTAGACTGTTACTTTCTAAATCTACTCGGAATATCTGGAACGAGGAACTTGCGTCAACCCCGCTTATTAATAGTGTTTTGTTGTCCGGAGATATAGCCGCACTTCCGATTTGTGTAATAACATCCTGCTTTTTGCCATCCAGAATCTTCCGGGTTGTCTTTGAAGACATGTCATAGAGATAAATCTCGAAATCTTGTTTTTGCCCTTTCTTTGACGGGGTATAGTATGTAAAAACGATCTTTGAGCCGTCCCTGCTCCAATCTTCCAGTTCAATAAAATAAATAGAATAAAAGGGATGTACTTCCCCCAGGTCCTTTTCACGAATCAAAATTTCAATTTGCCCGCTATCGGCGTCAATCAGGCAAATCGAACCAGAACTGGCAGGCTCATTGGCTGTAGAACAAGATAAAGCGATTTTCTTTCCATCACGCGACCATCTCAACTCTCCCCCCATGCTGCCTATTATTTCTTGGTTTAATGGCTTGGCATCCCCTGTTTTAACATTCTGAATGTATAAATAGTTGTCTTGAAAGTATGCAAATCTTGTTCCGTCGGGTGATAAAGACATCATGAAAAAGGGAGACTCGATAGTGTGAATTAAAACGGGAACACTACCATCTGAATTTGCAATGTAGATAGCATTGGGCGTATAGACTAATACCCTGCCGATCAATCCAAGATTGGCATTGTTCGTAACATTGTTTATTGAAGAAGTATTTTGCTTAGTTGCAGGGTTTGCGTTCAAAGTTTGAGTAATGGCTGCGGCAGGCGCTTTCGATACTGGTACGCAAGAAACCAACAAAAACACCAACAACAAAAGAATACTATTTTTCATTTATCAAGTACTCCGTCATTAATGAGTAACACACTATCTCCCACAAACTGGAGAGATAGTGTGTTATTTCAGGTGGATAACATTTCTTAGAGTTGAAAAAGGGTTGGCGCAAGGTATACTAATTTGTTAAGGTTTCAACGGACTCACCCTGGCAGGTTATTTACCGTCGCAAGCACACGCGATAGACCTATGCGAACATCTGATAATCCAGCGCCGGCCAAGCTGTTGGTTATCTTTGTTCATAGGTTGATACATACGGATAAATGTGCTGTCCTCCATAGGCAAAATCATGGTTTCCAAGACTCCAATAGCGACTGATGCCAGAACAGCCGCGGTAGTTGATATTGGCGGCGGTGTAATAGCTGGTAGCATACGTGTGATAGTCCCCAGAATATTGGTTCCAATACGCCCATGTGTATGTCGCCGGACAATACTCTCCAACCGTCCAGTAACTATAGCCTATAATGTTAATGGTTTGGGTTGCGCCACTGTATAGATCGGTGTACCATTGATACTGATTAAGGTACACGCTCTTTTGCGCATGAACACTGACGCCGCCAACGGTTCCATACCAATCTGACTGTGACGCCAACGCGATTCCTGCGGGGATGACAATTGCGATTATTGTGACCGCGACAGCAATCAAGAACACAATCTTTTTCATTTGCTCACCTCACGATCTTTTTCCGCAAGATAGTTCAAAACCTCATCGGTGGGTGGTTCAATTGTGATTTCTTGCTTCAATTGGCTGAATATGCGCCGCGAACCATCCTCAAACCAAAACACAATATCCTTGGAAACCAAATAGCCCGTGGAACTATCAAACACAGCGCGCGTTTCAGCACGGGTAGAAACTTTACTATAGTCTACAGTCTTCACTGGTGTGTCGTATGTTGTGGCTATCACGATTTGCACACCTGGATTGCTATTCGGAAGAACCACATTTGTGATTTCAGCCGTATCGCCGAATTTTTCAAGCCACTTTAAATCGTTTAGGAAATTACTGTCCAATCCTTCAATCTTGAATTGTTCTTGAGGGCCAGTTTCGTCTGTTGCGGAGTTCCAGCCCGTGCCGTTGCTGCTAACCCCAACCTGTACAATCTGACCATCTGCTGTCCGCATGATAGAGACGGATTCAATGACCAGGCCTTGATCATTCACGTGATACCAAGTGTCATTGATCTGTTCGTTTGGGATGGCTACCCCGTTGGGGAGTATGCCGTTATTCTGAGTATCTGTGTCAAATGTCTTCTTCTCCTGAATGTGGAGCCAAACCGATTTTATGTCTTTGGTTGCCCTGGCATTCAACTCTTACAACAATTGATCTGCAGGTGAAACTGACACAATCGTATGGCCCGGGATATTATTTTCCTTTGGCGTGGCAGTCAAGGTCGCCTCTTCTTGTGCCGCTACTGGTTGGGCCCGCTGTTGGGCTACCAGACCAGTTACTGAGCTGGCTAAACCAATCCCGACGCCAATCCCAATGATCAACAGCGACAGGAACAAAAATCTTTTTCTCATGGTGAACCTCCTTGTATGTGACACTATAGACATAGCTAACTCGAGCGTTTTTTATCCAGAAAGTAAGTACATGTTAAATGTCCGCTTTCGGCTCTCTCAATTTCCTTATCCGCTTAAGTTTTCTTACAGCCTATTTACGGGCTCGTAGTGTATTTCATATCATCCCAATATACCCTTAACCCTCCGCACCAATAACCAGAAACGCATTGGTTACTTAGGCGAAGCTCGCCCTGACTATTGGGCAGGTAATCGGAATAGCCAAGATATGCCCATGTTCCATGATTAACCGATTGATCCACGGTCACAAACCAACTGTCTTTCACACCGTTTTGGTAGGTAAGCCACCAATATCTTGCAGCCGCCTGACCAGTATATGGCCGATATATATACCAGTTGTAAATATTAGCGCGGGTGTATGCCCAACGCCAAGCGGCCGGGTTGACCGTATCTTGATACATGTATTTGCACGAGCCGCCATAACATGAGGAAGTAGAAACTGTAGTGGGTGTCCCTGAACCAGACAGCCAAGTTAGAGGGTTTTCGCTGATATAGTAAGGTCCTCCAGCACGCGCGATCAAGATGGTTGCCATGGTCATCATGCAGGCGATGAGAAGTGAAACCGCCAATCTTTTTATGGTTTTCATGTTCTTTTCTCCTCAATCAAACTATGGTTGCTCGGTCGGATGATAGTCCGGGGGAACGGTAAATATGCTTGCATCAAGTGGCGCATCCACTTCTATTGAGGTGAATGTCACTTCAGCAAATTTTTGGCCGTTTTCTTCCTGAATATATTTCAAGATCATTCCTGTTGATTGATCAATCCAGGCTGTGGCTTGGCCAGTTTTGTATTTGAGGTTGACAATCCAGGTGTTTCTTCCCAAGAGATTGTCTTCTCCCGTCAATGTATAAGCTGTGGTTGGATTGCCCTGTGCAAACCATTCGGGATAGATATACTCTTTTACGGGCGCAGGGATTAGCAGTGAAAACGGGTGATCATAAACGGTATCAGTTTCGACTTCGGACAGATTTCGAGGCATCACCGACAGGTCGCTGGCAAACTTTGGCAGGCTGCCTTCGGTGTATGTTTTGCTCTGTTTGTCCAAGTCATAAATTTTCATCCCGTTGCTGATCCATAGTTCGTTATCATTGAAGCCCGGTTTGTCCTTATTGTATCCATCTATATAGGCTGAAAGAGGTTGGTATATCACAAACTGATTGATGTAGGTTTGCGTCTTCCCTCCTCCATTTGGATCATACCAGGTGATTTCTGCCTCTCCTTTGACAGTACTCCATTTGGTATGACTGTTAAGAACCAATGTGAGGATATCATCTATTTTGCTCGATGCTCTCACTGACTGAGTTTCTGTGAGGATGCGCGGCACTCCGATCCCTAAGGCAATTATGCCCAAAAGGATTCCGGCAGTTATTGAAATGAGCCAATCCAATTTCTTCATTAGTAGTCTCCTTTCTTGCCGCGATCTTAGCAATGTTTCATCCTCTTTGCTATGGGGAAAATCCCTACTTTCTTCATGAGGGGAAACCCTACTACCGTTATTTCCTTGCTCCAAAGCCCATCGGATGGCACCCGCACGGCTGGCGACGCCGATTTTGTGGTAGATGTTTGTAATGTGTTTCTCCGCGGTCTTTTCAGATATGCCGATCTGCAAGGCAATTTGTTTATTTGACATTCCTTGAACAAGCAGATCAAGCACTTCAATTTCTCGTTTCGACAGCATATTGTTGTTATTGCGGAACGAATTTGTCATTGATCCCTCCAATGTCATGGTTTCACACAAACAGTGTGGCTAGAGACTGGCTAACGAATTAAGGATTGATGGGGCGGAAAAGCGAAAATCAAAACTGCGGTAGAGTGTGCTGCCGCATATGTCCGAGTTGAACTAAGCCGCACGCACGAGAACCCAGACCAGCCACTTGCGAAGTAACTGCGCCTTTCAGTTGGAAATTAAAGCTCAAACACTGGCTGGGTCAGCCAGCCCAATCAGACATCCACCAATTATTAAGATAATTGTACATGCAAAAGTATCTTTTAGTAAAGACAAATCAACATCTTAAATCAACAGGCCGCGCTCATCACGCGGCCTGACTGATCACTGGACACTGATTACTGAAAACTGGCCTAATCCAACTTTCCCGTCACCATGGCCATTTTCACCTCGCCGATTGCCTTCGTGATCTGGATCTCACGCGGACAAGCCATCGTGCAGTTGAAGACTGTATGACAGCGCGCCGTACCATCTGTCTCGCCCATAATGTGCATACGCTCGGCGGCGGCTTCGTCGCGGCTGTCGAAGATGAAACGATGGGCAGTCACAATTGCGGCGGGACCAAAGTATTCACCATTTGCCCAATACGATGGGCAGGAGGTGGTGCAGGCCGCACACAGGATGCACTTCGTGGTTTCATCGAAGCGCGCGCGCGCCTCGATGGATTGATAGCGTTCCTTGCCGTCCGCCGGAAGCGGGGAGTTGTTGACGAAATACGGAAGCACCTTCTTGTAGTTGTCGAAGAACGGTTCCATGTCCACAATCAGGTCTTTGATGACCTTCAAGCCGAGCAGAGGCTCGACCGTGATCTTGTCGCCCACGTCACGGACGAGGGTCTTGCACGCCAGCATGTTGCGCCCGTTGATGCGCATCGCGTCCGAGCCGCACACGCCATGCGCGCACGAACGGCGGAAGGACAGCGTGCCGTCTTGCTGACCCTTGACTTTTTCCAGCAGGTCGAGAATGCGGTCGGTTTCATCGGCTTCGAGGCTGTAGCTCTCGTAGTGAAATTTCTTGTCCCGCTCAGGGTGGTAACGGAATATTTTTAATGTAACTTGCATAATGAACACCTCTGTGTCATACGCAACACGGAACACGCAACACGAAAACCGTGCAACGTGTAGCGTGTTCCGTTAGTAGACTCTTTCCTTCGGCTGATATTTGGTGACGGCCACGGGTTTGTAACCCAGTTTGATTTTTCCATTTTCAAGCCATGCCAGCGTGTGCTTCATCCATTCCGGGTCGTTGCGTTTGGGGAAATCATCGCGGGCATGTCCGCCGCGGCTTTCCTTACGCGCCAAAGCCGAAGTCGCGGTGACCTCTGCCAGGTCCAGCAGGTTGCCGAGTTCCCATGCGTTGAGCAGTTCGGTGTTAAAAATCCTGCCCGTGTCTTTCACGCTTATATGCTGGAAACGTTCCTTCAATTCGCCGAGAGTGTTCAAGGCTTCGTTCATGCCCGCTTCGGTACGGAAAACGCCCACATGCTTGAACATGACCGACTTCATATCGTTGGCGACATCGAAGACTTTTTCCTTGCCATTGCTTGCGCGGAAGGAGTTCAAACGTTCGACCACCGCCGAAGTTGGGTCGGCGGGCAAGGGGCGGAAGTCCACGCTGTTGGCGTACGCGGCGGCGTTAAGTCCCGCGTGCTTGCCGAAGACGACAATATCGAGCAGGGAGTTGCAGCCCAGGCGATTTGCGCCATGCACAGAAACGCAGGCACATTCGCCCGCGGCATAAAAGCCCGGCATGACGGTGTTCTTTTCATCCACCACTACTTCACCTTTGATGTTGGTGGGAATGCCGCCCATGGCGTAATGCGCCGTCGGCTGGATCGGCATCGGCTGAGTGACCGGGTCCACGCCCAGATAAGTTCGGCAGAAGTCAATGATGTCCGGCAGTTTCGCCAGGATTTCCTCACCGGTGGTGGTGTACGGCGTCCCGTCCGGATTGGTGCGCCCGTCCAGCGCCGCAAATTTGTTGACCGTTTCAGGACGCACATCCAGATAGACGTATCTTTGTCCGTTGATGCCGTTGCCGTTGAGCATTTCCAAATAAATGGCGCGGCTGACCACATCACGCGGAAGCCATTGTCATCCCGGTCAACACGCTGGGGATTGCGGGCGCGGGACTTGCCCGGCAGTGGAAGATTCAATACCCGAACGAACATCGCCTGTATGGAATTGTCTGCAAAGACAAACGTTTCAGCATCGGCAAAGTCCTGCCGGTGATCTCCTCTCCCAATCGTCTCTTCCTGTGCTTCCCCACCAAGATCGTTCCGCACAGGCGTTCCGAACTGGTCTGGATCGAAGACGGATTGTCCGACTTGAAACGGCTCATTCCCACGCTGCGGATCCAATCCGTCGCCATGCCTGCTCTCGGTTGCGGCCTGGGAGGGCTGGACTGGAAAACAGTCCGCCCGCTGATCGAGGCGGCTTTTGCCAATTCACCGGCAGATGTCCGCCTGTACGAACCGCAATGAAAACGAGGGAGGCCGTGCGCCTCCCTCGTCTTTTGCCATCAATTTCGGAGGTATGAATGTTACAACAACTTACGCGCGCCCGGCCTTTTGTTATCCAGCCGGATGCGCCAACAGTCACGGTCACGGGCTACTTCTACGCCGTTGACCTGGGCGACCCCGTCCGCCCGCGCCACCACCGCGTCGGGATCAACGGGGAATGTACCTGCCCGCTGGGGCGTCAATGCCCTGCGGTGGATGCAGTCCGCGCCCATCTCGCGGATGGAGGGGAACGCGCCCAGCGCCCGCCGTTCGGGTACTATCCGGTCCACCCGGCAAAATGTCCAGTTCCCGGATGCGGAGCCCCAACCCACTTTGATGCCTCGCTGAGTTCGCGTGTGCGAGGCTCCGGCTGGGCCTGTGAAGTTGGCGGTAAAAGTCACTACTGGCAAAACCGCGCTCATATCCTTTCCACGCGGCAAAAGCTCGCTGCACGCGGCAAGTTTATCTAGGAGGTATGCCATGCCTAAAATCAAACTCGTTTTGATCGAACCACACAACGCCGGACGATTCGACGCGTTCTACACCACGCCCCTCTTCTGGGATTGCGAGTGTGAAGAAAGCTACATCCACTCTTTCACCGAAGAGACTTGTCCTGCGTGTGGAGCCACGCGCGAAGAAGCGCCCGACGCCAGGGTAAACGAGGTGATCGGCCATTCCATCGGCTTGAACAGCGCACTGGTTGCCGCCCTCGATTTCGTTTGCGGCGAAGTTTGCCCCGATCTCGTCCCCATCCCATTCTAGGCGATCCGCTTGGAGATGGACAAGGAGGAGGCTTTCCGCCTCCTCCTTTTGATTTT
>Ga0210044_10006829_pt1 | contig 14861 bp, 16 predicted proteins | sample CryGey13umfilter_2_FD_183959 | JGI IMG/M metagenome (GOLD analysis project Ga0210044, IMG submission 183959) | Groundwater microbial communities from aquifer in Utah, USA - Crystal Geyser 4/9/14 3 um filter (SPAdes) (version 2) | ecosystem: Environmental > Aquatic > Deep subsurface >...
GGATCGAAATCGTTTCAATCCTTGTTTTCATGGATGGCCCTCTTCAACCCTTCTTTTTCTTTCCCTCCTTTCTTATCAACAATTTCCAGTATCTGGTCTAACCTTTTTTCCCTCCAATTAATAGGTTTAATCACTCTTATCCCCCGCCTTCTCGTGCCAAATTTCCCGGATCACTTTTCTATATTACTTTATTTTTCAAACAATTGCTATTGTTCATCATTCACACACAAATATTTTTATAACAGCAGTCAATGCACCGGACCTTATGCTTCGTCCTCCCCGGCAGCTTCCCCGTCTCTATAATGACCAAGATCCTCTCCACCATCTCCAATGACTCTCTCTCATCCCTATCGCCGATAGGGACCTCCAACAGCTTGCTCCCTCCCCGGACATAAGCCACAAAACCTTTGTTCACCTTTTCCCCATACGTTTCTCGAATCAGCAGACCATAAAGTACAACTTGAATTCGATGTGTCTTGAACACCTGCTCCCGATAAGACGTAAACTTATAATCCAGCGGAGCCAGGCTGCCGTCAGACAGGGTCAATACTTCATCCACCCTCCCTCTGACCCGAAGCTTTGGTGAAGCGAGGTAGACGTCAATATCTTTGCTTTGGGCTCCGATCTTCTTCCTGAGATACTCCCGGTTTTGCGTTGTCCGCTTCTTGTGAACCTCCCTACCAGCCATTACCTTGAATCGCCTGTCTTCATGCTGAGCAATGCAAAGCACATGCATGAAGTAAATGAACCGAGGGCAGTAAATGTACTCGATCACCTCGGAAGGCGTGATCATGGTTGTGGTTTCGGTATCCATGATCGGCATAAGCTACCATTGCGTTGCCGTTAGTCTGATAGGGTCCTATCTCCAAATGCTCATACGAACAATGCCCTCACCTCGTCCGTCACCATCTTCTTGTCGAACGCTTGTCCTTTTAGCATCACCTTCTTGAAATCCTGTTCACAGAGCGGAAAAATGTAAACCGAATCGGATTCTTCATCCATCTCCGAATCAATCTGCAGGCTCAATTCATCCAATCGGTTCTTCTCAATGGTTCCGAGGAACACGGACTTCTGCACCCTATACAATCCTGCATTCTTACAAGACTTTGCCACCCGGTTTCTTGCCCGATCCTTTGTAATATCATAAATAATCCAGATGAGATTTTCAGTGTTCTTCATTCTATTTCCGTTTCGTTCTTTACATGTCCTTCCAGCATTTCCTTGGCTATCCCGTGGCAATCCAATTGCACAATATCTCTTCGCTTGATATTGCGGCCCCGGTAGCGGATCTGCTCATCCAAGTGTTTCATCAGCCTATCCAGCAAGACAGCCTTCCCCTCTTTATTGAGAGTCAGTCCGTTTTGCAATGGATCAAAAAGAGCCTTCTTAACACTCTTTGAAGAAAAGAGGCCCAAGACTGTCTCGTCGGCCCAGATGCGGTAATTTTCTATAAGGTCGAACACAAGGGACGGTTTGTTGTAATTGTCCGTATGCATGATTCCCACATAGGGATCAAGCCCCGCCAACACACACGCACGCTCCACAATACCGTAGAGAACCCCATAACTATAATTCAGTAAGCAGTTAAATTCATCTTCGGCAGGATTGCGGCTCCGTCCATTAAACTTGAAGCTGTCAGGTACCAGGAGAGAAAGCGCATCAAAATATACCCGGCCCGCCGTCCCTTCGATTCCCAACATCTCCTGACGCCGTTCGTCGATCACTCCTTTGAGATCCGAAAGACAGGAAGCCAAGGTCTCCAGTTTTGTAATCCTTTCCGTAAGCTCCGCTGAAAGCCTCGCCCTTCTTTCCCGCATCTCTTTCAGCAAGGCAATATTGTTCTCCAACTTCCGACGAACCCAGGAGACGGCAAGGTCAAGACCCTTCTGCGACAAAGACACCTCAAGCTGCTTTCTCCGAATCCTGGCCGTGGACCCGAGACGGCCATGCCATACTCGACCATAGGGGTTCCCGAATTCATCAAGGAACAGAATATCTATATTATTCTCCAACGCAAGCTTCACCGCATCCGTAGAAAAGGTCGCCGCCGTCCCCACAAGGATCGACTGCACCTTCCGGGCAGAGATCTCCCGAACCGTATCGTTTACCTTGATCCGGAAAAGTTCTCCCTGCCGGTGAAGGTATGCGCCGTATGTGTTGAGGATAAGTTGCATATCTTTTTAACTGTTCGCCTTCTCCACTCGCTTCATCGTCCCGAACCCCCGCGACACTGACTTGCCGATTCCCCAATAATTCGGGATCTCGAAGTTTACAGAGAAGTTGCCGAAAAAACCAAGCATCGGAGTTCCTTTGAGAAAACAATCTGTTTCTTCAAATGTTAGTGATGTAACCTCTATTGGTTTATTTACAATATAACCGAAGCTCTTAGCCAGGCTTAGTAAATTCCCTTTCAAAATATTATATAGAATTGCCTCTTTCTTCTTTTGATTTCCCGATGTTATATATTTATGATAATTTTGTTCATTAAGTGCAAGCCAGGGTTTTATGAAGCGATAGGCAATATGGGTATCACTCAGCCCAAAACTCACGTTCTCCGATATAAGCTGCTTTTGCAGTACAGTATAGCTCTTGTCTTTTAAGGTAAGTTTGTCAATTGCCGGCTCGATCTCTCGAATTATAGTTGTACCTTCTTCTATACCGATGATAACGCCTTCTCCATTAATGATTCTGTATTGGATCCTCGGATAGAGGTATAAAAGGCTTCCGTCTTCTCTATGATTGTGCAGAATGTCATATTGAGGGAATTGATTAGCGATATATCCTCTTAACGTGTTGCCATGTTCTGCTAGAGGCGGATCTGTTTTTAACCGTAAAATAATTTGCTGAATAATCATTGCATAATAGCCTTAAGAATATCTTCGCCTTTTAATACCCTGGCGGTAGCAATGTTTCTGACGAAATCCGGCTGAGTTTTAATTAATTGCAGGAATCCGCTTTTTGAATATATATTAAGATCAAGCTTCTTGTGCGCATAACGGTCAAGAATATCCCCCCTACTGATTTTGTCGCGGGTTACCGCGAGGATATCGATATCGCTCAAGTTGTCTGCCTTGCCTCTTGAAGACGAGCCATAATGAATAAGAATGAGCACGGAATTATCTTTTGTCATTTCTTTAATAGCTTGGGCGGGAGAGAGAGACAATTGTTTTCTTGCTTTGTTCCTGAAAAGATTTTCAATCCTGCTGCATGTTTCAAAAAAGACCTGTGACAATGTTACATTTGGAACATGGAATGTATGAGGTTTACCGGCGGTTTTATTCAGGAGGTTAAGCTCAACAAGCTTGTTTAAAACTCCAATAACGGTTCGTTTGGAAATTCCTGTAGATTCAACCAGTGAAGAAATGACTCTGCCCCGTCTGTTTTTATATATGTTACTGCTGATTTTGATTACAGCAGGCTGTTCAAGGAGTCTCTTTATCTCCTTGTCGTTTTTGGAAATTAAAAGCAGCTTTTCAAGCAATAAGTTGAGCTTTATTGCAGGGATGATTTCCCATGAGCGTATCCTGTTCTGCGGATGACTGACCAATCCAAGATTCCGGAGGATGCTCATGGCATGAGAGGTGTTATAAGTCCGGTCTCCAGCCATCTCAGCCAGCTCCCGGCTCGTCTTTTCCCCTTCAAAAATAAGGAGAAAAAGATATTTAAGGACAAATAATCTCATGGTGTAATTATATACAATAAAAGGTGTTTGTTGTATATAAGTTTACTTTGTTTTTATAAAAAGCTTTTTTGCATAAGTGGTCATCTTAAACTTTCCATCACTATTTCCGATCATTCCGCATTTTTCCATATATATTAAGTTGTTACAAACACATTCCTCGGAATGATTTTCCAATTCTGAGGCTATCATCTCTATGCTCATAGGTTGGTCTTGCAGATAATTTAAAATTTTATAGAAGATCAAAGATTTATCCAGAATCTCCTTGCCCTTCAATTTCCTCTCGATCCTACGCTTATACTCAAGGGCAACATTATCATCAACGTCAATATGCAGATCATGAAGGTTAGCCCTCCTTAACATCATTTCAAAGCGACGTTTGTAGACCTCATCTTCATTCCACTCAGTATCACAAAATAATATTTGATGAACCTTTTCCTGAATCTTCTGACTCCCTGCCTTTTGATACTCCTCTGATTTTTTCCTCGCAGCCATTAATTGTCCCCTCTATTTTTTCGATATATCCGAGAAAAACGGAATTTTCTATACTTACATTTTCTCCTTTCGAAGCTACCCGCAATTCCTTAAACCCTTCAAAGTCCTTTAATCTAGCATCCAGTCTTTCTTCCCCTGGTATGCCCATAAGAAGATGCCTTACTGAAAGAGCGGTCCTCAATATATGTAAAACGAGATAAGCCCTGTCTTTAAGTGAAAGAGAAAAGTCCTTAGCCTTAGACAATCCTGGCTTTAGATCGTCAAGTCTTTTCAGCAGCACATCCTTATCATAAGTAATTTCCCGCGAAGGCACTGCAATAAATTCTCTCCTTCCGTGATCCCGTATTTCATATGCATATTCAGCTAATGCGCTGTCAACTATCGGATATGGAAACATTCCGATCATCACCCCGCGTTTAACCTTTGATACCAGAGGGTCAACAGGATGATTAATATACTCATCAGGAGCTATACCGAATGTTTTTATCTTATCCCCAATTTTAAGAAAAGCTTTTCCCCTAAAACTACCCAGCCTTATACAAGTCGGCAAATCTTTAATAATATCGGGATCAGCGTGAAGGTATCCTGCAAATTCTGTTTCCGATGGGATTGAAAATATCCTGTATGCTTTTAATACCTCATTCCTACCGATATTTTTGCCGAGAATCTTTGCCTGTCCAAAACCGGGCTGAATCAAATAATCCATATCTCCCTTGACTGTCTCAACTATGTAATTTACTCCTCCGACAATCGAAGCAGGGGTAAAGTAAAAGTCAGGCTCAATCCATGAATGATTGTAGCGGGGGATATTCCGTCCGCCATTTTGTTCGCTGATAATATAGCTCTGATCTTCTCTAACCCTCCCCATGCTCCATGCGACTGCATGATTTAAAGCGGTGGCATGCAAGTATGCAGGTGTATACGCTCCCGACAAAGCTTCATGCGAATAAAAAAGAGGATCAATAAGCTTAACGGTGTAAGGGTATATTTCCATTTACTCTGCTCCAGCTTCAGTGCCTTCTTCCTTTGTTTCTTCTTTTGCCTTGCCTTTCTTTTCCTTTTTGGGGGAACGCCTCTCTATAAGGTCTTTTAGAAGTTCTATAACCTGGCTGTTCAAGGTTTTGTACGCTTCATCCACCGCAGGCAGATTTTCTATAATGCTGATATCATCGGTTTGTGGCTCATCAGCTTGCAACAGATTATAAACACTTATGTCTTCTCTATCCGACAGTTTAGCACTTACAATGGTCGTTTCAACCCGCCCCCACTCAACACTTCTGGCACCGATCCTCGTTAATCTTTTTAAATTGTCAACGATAACTGATGCCATTTCTTTTGTAGGGTCTTTGATGGTTACAACACCTTTAAACAACGTTTCCTTAGGAACTGTAAGGATGGTCATAAGAGCTTGATCAGTCCTCAAGTCTTTTTCACCGACTGCATTCTGAGTATAATTTTGTATCCCTTTTTCCTCATTAGTAGATATAAAAGTTTCTCCAAGAACACGGGATAGAATATTGTAATTTTGTTTACCATGAGGACCTTTCTCAGAAGTTTCCCCTGTTCCGCCAAACAATAAACATGTAGGACACCGCATACACAATTCATCTTTTAGGGCACAGTTCTCTTCTATGTTTAGTCCTCTTTGTTTTTCCAATACCAGCCTTCTCAGTTTCCCCTTTACTTTGCGAAAAGGGATAATAAATCTGTTTTCTAATGCTTTGTAATGATAAGTCAATACTTCTTCCCGCTCATTACTGCGGATAATAGCGTCATCCAGAAGCTTCATTTCAACAACAAGTTGAAGATAAACTCCTTTACTCAACAGCGACGGTGTTTGAAGAAAATCAACCATTGACGACCTCCTTTATATTTGGATAGCGTTTTAGTAAATAGATTGAAGACAAAAGGGCATTCTTTGCCTGAATAAAAGCTGAAATATCAGATTGTCTTAAATCATAATAGCGTTTCAGTATTTCTTTTGTCTTTTCAACGAAAACTTTAAGATCGCAGATATCAACCTTTGCAAGCGATCCTTCTTTTGTTTTGTCACCTGATATATCTTCTTTTACCAATGATAGGAATCTTGCGAAGGCGGCCTCAAAATCATCACCTTGAAGGATGCAATTCATTGTCTTAGCCACAGGTTTAGTTATCAGATGCTTTGATGAGTTTGAAATCCATGCCTTATGGTCGTCGCCGCTCCATATGAAAGACGGAATGCCTTCTGATAAAAATGCAGCATCTTTTAACAATTCTTTCATTGTATATTCACCTCCGTTTTTTATTGTCTTAAGTTTGAAATTGCCTTTAATTAATGTTTCTATAATATTTAAAATCTGCTCTTTTCTGACTTTTTTATCTCCGGCAGCGGCATCCCCAATTTTTGTTAAGGCAACTGATGGGCTTTTAGTTAACAGTGCTTCGGCAAACACATTTGCGTTATTACCTTTATCAATCAGATTTGCCAGCCACTTAATAGCCAATCCACGATAATAAAGGCTTTCATAATCCTCTCCATGCCCTGCAAAGGGATTACCGCCGAAGAGTCCGTTTTGTTCTTCAAAACCGATATGCGTATCAAACCCCATCATTTTCAGCAGGGCATACAGGCACAAGTATCTTGCTCGTAAATCTTTAGGGCTTTCAGAACTCTCAACGCGTGAAACCGGAATAATATAACCTCTTATGCTGGAAAGAGGCTGAGAGATATATTTCGGTTCTTTAGGTTGCGGCATTTTAATTTTTTTGGGTGGAAGCGGTAAGAAGCCATACTCTTGTCTCTTCTCCAATGTTTCCAGCGTATAAGGATTATAATAACTTGCATCGAGTTTCTGTACTAACTTTGCTATCTCATCATATAACTGCCATATATCCGTTGTCTTGGCTTCAATCCTGATATAAACAGGGTTTCGGTTTTCTGCCATGTCACTCCTAAAAACCATAGTATCATAAGCGCACAAAGTGCAGGTTGCCCTCGCGCTATCAGTATGGGCGCTTATCTGCGAAAATCCCCATCGTTTGCCTCCGGGAAAATTAAGAGACTTTTGCGTTGGAAAAGCCTGTGTAAAACCACAACTCTCACATATACCATGTTCGGGGTTCTGAGTAGATTTATATTCTTTATATTTTTCAAATCGCTTTATAGCTATTTGCCGAAAATCTATCGCTTCCTCCATAGTTATAAGCGACTCAAGTTCTTCACCGAAGGGGTCTTGCGCTACAGCCGGATAAAGTTTCTCTGCTACATTAATTAAAATCCCGAAAAGCTCGTCAGCACTTATCTTCTTTAAATCCGTATTTGATTTTTCAACCTCTAAAATTTTATAGGGTATTACTTTTATGAAGGAGATAGACCCGAATATCTCTTTCAACATCTCTTTCAACGGTTCAGTAACTGTACCTCCCATTTCTGTCCATTTCTTTCTTGCAATGGGTATCCCTCTTGTACCGCACAGACCCTTCAGGATATTAAGGACTGGATACCCTTTCTTAATATCAGTTGTCAGCTTACCGGAGTTGTCTAACATTTCTACTAATAATTTAAAGAAAAAAGATGGAGCCCTATCAAAATCACCGAGTGCCTCTTTTAAGTATTCTTCATGAACCTCAAAATACAATCGTGGATTTTTTGCTGATTCTCCAGCCAAAAGCACAGAAGCGAAGTTTGTTGGGTTTGGCTTCTGTAACGATAGAGAGTTTCTTATTAATGTTTTCTGAAACTTCTGCACGACCTCCTTTTTTTTAGGATACGGAGTTCCTTTAGGAGCTATAAGCAGCAGGCTGTCCGGCAAAACGATTAGCGCATTCCAGCCCATCTCTTTGTATGTCTTGTATGCAATATCAAAAAGCAGGTAATTGGAAGGTCCTTCGGGCCTTGAGATATGGACTGCGGTTATCTGGCAGAAAGGCTTCAACTTAGTTGAGATATCTTGTATCCGTTTTCTGTCCAGTCTCTCCATTGATGCAAGCCAATCAGCATATCGAACAATGTCTGCATATACCGCTAATGAAGGTGGAGCAGTCTTTAATGCTTCTTCAGGCAGGTTGTGATGAAAATGTGCGTGATAGATAAAATCAATATCATCTTCTGAAAGAACAAGATGTTTTATAAGGTCATAATCTACGAAATATTTTTTTATCTGCTCTTTTGTTTGAGTATGCCTAACCCTTCCTTCAATCTCACCGGAAAGTATATCCTGATTTTTCTCGGTCATTTTACCGATGTCATGAATTAAAACTGTAATCTCAAGAAGTCTTCGTTCTCTGTCATCAAATCGAGGGATGAATTTTATAATCTTTGATGCAATGCTCCATAAAGTGAATGCATGAACCCATAAAGGCTCTGCCTTGAACTCTCCGCCTTTGCCCAATAAACCAAATTGAGGTTTCAAAATAGCTTTTACTTCTTCAGTTGTGAGCATTAACGTCCTTTCTCAAAATCATATCTCATATTTGATTCTTCACAAAGAATCGTCAATTCATCATCTTCAGCATGTACAGAAACTCTTTCATATTTATTTCTTAATCGTCCCTCTATAGCTCCCCAGAATGGAAATAATTTATCTTTGAGCAATATATCTGAAATCATACTATCGTTATTAACATATTTCCCAAGACGTTCTTCTTTTTCTTGAATACTCAAAGACTGCCAGTCATTAATCCATTTCATAGGCTCATACATTGAAAATATTGATTCAGTATAAGTAGAAAGCCTTTTTGAATCAAGATCATAAACAATAAAGGGATAGTTGTCACCCCGGAACATATCCCCGCAAACATGGGTCATCTTTATATCCTTCAATGCAGATTTGAGAATATCACTCTCCAGCTCATCGCGCAAAATTGTATCTTTTGAAGATATATAAGGCTCCATATTCCTTGTAGTCAAAACGATTACTCTACCCTCACAAAATCTTCCGACCCTTCCTATCCTCTGCACTGCAGATGTCCAGTAAGATGCCTCTGTAATAAGGCTTTTAAAGACCATATTAATGCCGACCTCGATTGAGGATGTGCCGACAAGTATTGTCCTGTCATCGAGAGAGCAGCTATCTTTTTGAAAACCGCTATATTCAACTATATTCCATTGATTGCTAAATACTTGCTTTAAAGAGGGCATTATATGTCTAAGCCTGAAAACTGAGTCCAGTATAACCGCTGTAGGCTTTGGCAAATTTGGAATATACTGCTGCAAAACCGTCATTAAATCATCCCGTTTTGTATACCGGCAATTTACAAATTCAAGGGTCAAAGGATAATTAAATATTTTATCGTTTTCACCGCCTACGGAATCTTTAAAGTCAATCCGGCAAGTTTTATATTTGTCAGATAAAGATTGTAACTCTTCAGAAAACACAGGAGTAGCAGAGAGGAGAATAACCTTTTTGATACCGATTTCAAAGAGATTATCCAGAAGTCTCGGAAAGTTTTTCAGTCCTACGTACAAATGAAACTCATCAAAAACAACTATTGAGCCGTTCAAAAATGACAGCATCCGCTGAGACCCTCTGTATGCCTTTTGATTGACAAGAAGATGAAGGACATCCGGAGAAGTCACCATAATATTTCTATTGCTTGCCCAGAATTGCTGATGGAGAACCGTATCGAGCAGTTCACTCTTATCTATTCGATAATCTTTCTTCTGTTGCTTTATGAAAGAAATTAATGCATCAGTCGAATAATAAAAAATTGTAGGAGCATTATTTTGCGGAATCCCGGTTTCCTCCGGCCACATAATTGAGCCGGGGAAATCGTTCTTCAGCGCCCACCTTTGCGAATCCATCAGAATTTTTGTCGGATATGTAAGAACTACTGCTCCATTCCACTTATCAGTAATCTGCCGAACGATATGGCTCTTCCCTGAACCGACAGGAGCTTCAACAATAATTAAGTGAGCAGTTGACTGGAGAGCATCCAAGGTCTCTTTCTGGAATGGCCTCAAGCCATTTTGTTCTTTAACAGTTCGAGGTAATACAGAAATCATTCATCCCCCTATGCCCATGAAACTCCGGCCTGTTCCTATACAAATTCCCGAAAAATCCCCGCACAGCCGTCCCGTCCGCCTCAATCGGTCTCTCACAGGTTATCTATACTTCAGTCTTCTCGATCTTCATGTCAATTGTGTTCTCCGAACGTTACATCGATTAAGTTAGAATACAACTTTCACAGGTCAATTTATCAAATACGGGAACCTGTTTTCCTAAACCTTTCCAGCAATTCTAAAGCAGATACCGGACAGATCATGTCCACTATCCCATCTTTTTTTGCATAATTTTTGGAGCATAGATTTGTCTCATGTTCTCAAGGGCGGCCCGGATCTCCTCAACCAGGGCTTCCGGTTCCAGGACCTCTGCCTGGGGGCCGAAGCTTAAGACCCACCGCTTGATTTCCAGGGTCCCGCCCACGGTCAGTTCCAACAGAAGCGAGCCATCTTTCTGCTTTTTTGTTTTCTGGCTGGGATGCCACTCCCTCTCTTCGATGTATCGGGCAATTTCAGGGCTGAAGCGAATCTTCACGTGGACAGGGTCTTCGATCATCACATTGAAGGCGTGTTCCGTGTAGGCCTCGAAATCAAAATCCTGGGGGATGAGAAAATTTTCTTTAGTTAAGTTAAGCAAAGTAATTCTGTCTACAGCGAACATGCGGATCTTTTCTCTCAGATGGCAAAGACCCACAAGGTAGACGCTACCGTCTCTGTACCAAAGCCGGTAGGGGTCGACTTTACGGACGATGGGTTTGTCATCCTTGAGCCCTTGGTATCCTATCTCCACCCGTCTCTGCTCGGACGCGGCAGTGAAGAGCTGGCCTAAAAATTCCCTCTTGGCCGAATAATCTTTGGCGGCACTGAGGTTGATGGAGAATATACGGCGGAGATTTTCAAAGGACTCGTGCTTGCCTTGATCGAAGGTTGCCTTGATCTTGTGATTAATCGATTCCAGGGTGCTTCGGAGAAAAGGCTCACCCATGGACTTGAGAAAGCGCGTACATTCACTTAAAGCATAAAGTTCTGTTGGGAGAAAGATTATTGGAGGAACATTCTTGAAGCCCGGGATCAAAGACCAATATTTCTGCCGTCCCTCTTTGTATTCGACAACAGGAAATTTGGTGGAAAGTTTGTCGAGATCGCGTTTGATGGTCTTTTGCGAGACGCCATATTCTTCCGCCAGCTCGTCAATAGTTGTCCTTCGACGCTGGCATAGCGAGTTGATGATACCCCATTGCCGCTCAATCTGGTCTACAGACACAGATCCCTCCTCCAATGGAAACAGTATCTTTGATCCTCTCCTTGCACAAAAAAACCGTCTTCGATCTTACGGCCTCGCCAATAAGATATCCGAAGACTTCCACCACAGGATTACTGCAGACCCATCATCCAAGGAATACTGTTATGCCACCTTCTCTCCCGTCCTCATCACCTCTGCTGCGACTGGATTGTCTCCGGTGAATTCGTCAGCAAGGAACGGGTGCGGCTCGATAGCGAAAAACCGAGGAACTTATCAATTTCGAAGGCCAGGAATTCAACGGCGTCGGACGCCGATTTCGACACCCATTCCCACCCGTTTCCATTTTACCGCTCGGTCCATTTGAGCTTGGTCCTCAGGATGTCGAAGTAATTCTTGCCGGGGACGGTGATGAGACGGATCCGGTATCCGGCCTTGACGATCCGGATGATGTCCTCGCCCTGCAGCGAGAACCCCACCTGCCCGTCCAGGGTGAGATGGACCTCGGTATTCATGGACTTGAGAACGACCTCGATTCTGCTCTCGTCCATCACGACCACGGGCCGGTTGGTGAGGATGTGCGGACAAATCGGAGTGAGGATGATCGAATGCATGTTGGGATGCACGATCGGCCCCCCGGCGGCCAGATTGTATGCCGTGGACCCGGTCGGCGTGGAGACGATCAGCCCGTCGGACTTAAAGTCCGCGATATGCTGGCCGTCAATGTAGACCGAGAGATCGATGATCTTGGCCAGGGCGCTCCTGTTGATGACGACGTCATTCAACACGGAATAGTGAGAAATCTCTTCTCCCTGCCGCATCACCGAGGCCGTCAGCATGATCCGCTCATCATAATTCACCTTCCCATCGATGACCTTCTCGAATGTCGGGTAGAGTTCCTCAAGGGTGACCTCGGTCAGGAATCCAAGGCCGCCGAGATTGATCCCGAGAATAGGGACATTCCGGCCTGCGATCAGGCGTGCCACGCTGAGAAGCGTCCCGTCGCCGCCGAGAACGGCGATCAGGTCCGACTTCTCCGGGATCTCGGACATCTGATAGGGGCTCGACTCCCCGATGATGGCCGCGGTCTCCCTGTCAAGGAATGTCTCGATCTTTTTTTTCCGGAGATAGGAGAGGAATTCCCGGAGGATATCGGCAGCCTCCAGCCTGCGTTTTGCAATGACACCGACTTTCATGAAAGGAGGCCCATTTGAGGTTTCAGGTGCAAGCGGTCACGAAACTAGACGATGAACAAGGTTTCTCCCGCCTTCTATATGATCTGCCGTCACGGAACAATCCTGACATCCGGTCAGGGGACGGATAGGCTCATCGAGGCGGGAGGCGGCGGGAAACAGCCGTTTATCCCGGATACTTGTCCGTGATATATTCCTTGAGATAATGGTTCTCAGCCTGCAGGTTGGTCATGCAGGTCTTGGCCAGATCCCGCATAGAGAGGACTCCGACCAGCCGATGGTTCTCCACCACGGGGAGATGCCGGATCCGGTTCTTCACCATGATGTTGATCACGTAGTTCACTTCGTCCTTGGTCTCCACGATGATGAGATTGGAGCTCATGACCTCCCTGGCCTTGATGTTCTTGAAGAGACGTTTGTCTTTCTCAACCACAGAACCATATCCCATGGAGACCCAGCACTTGAGCACATCCCTCTCGGTCAGCACCCCCACCGGTCCGCCGTCTTTCGTAACGATCAGGGCGCCGATCTCGTGCTCGACCATCTGCTCCATGGCATCGGCGACACTTTTTTCGTGATCGATGGAATAGATAACCGCCGACTTCTCCTTCATGACTTCACGAACACTGGTTTGGTTCATATTGGGATTCCTTTATTCAAGCTTCCTTTAAAAATATCCAACCCCCATCCGGATACTACACTATATATACAAAAACAACCGGCATGTCAAGGAAACACTCACGGGGCCGGCCGGCCCCATTCAGAACATCCCGCTCCCCTCGCCGGGGACGATGATGCGTTCCTCAGCCGGGATCTGCTCCTCGGGCTCGGGCCGGCATCCGGCGGCCGGGTCAGGCCCTTCCAGAGCGGCGGCCGACGGGCTCTTGTCGGCCATCAACGGTTTTTCCCGGATATCCACTCCCTCCACGTTATGGCTGAATTCCAGCGGGATCCCGTTAGGATCATAGGTATAGATGGAATGGATGAACCCGTGGTCAACCACATTGGAGACAGGTAAATCCGCGGCAATGAGCCTCTCGGCCAGATCCCACAGATCGTCCTCCTTTTCCACACTGAAAGAAACATGATCGAAAATGAACGGACCGTTCACAGGATCCCCATGCCGTTTGTACGGCACGGGCTTGACCCCGGGCCATTCAAAAAAGGCGATCAGCTCATTCTCGGAAAGGGCAAAGAAATACTGCCGGTATCCCGGCCTCCCGAAGCCCGTCACGAGACGCATCCCAAGAAGGTCCCTCCAGTAACGGATCGTCTTGTCCATATCCGAGGTGGCGAGCGCAAGATGGTTGAGTCCCGTCAGCTTGAACATCTTCAACCTCCCGGAATCAGGAACATCCTCCTCTGATTAATGAGATGTGATCAAGAATACCACAAATTGCAAAAAAGCGTTACTGCAGATCCTGAATCTCATAGTCCATATGGACTTTGAGGTCCTTGCGTAGAGAATGATAGACCGAGCAGTATTTCTCATGGGAGAGGGAGACCGCCCGTTTCATCTTGTTTTCGGTCAGCCCCTTGCCTGAGGCGTGGATCTTGATATCCACGGTCTTGAAGTACTGGGGAGGCGTGGAATTCCGCTCCCCGGTGATATCGATCTTGAAGGAATGAAGGTCCACACGCATCTTCTTTAGGAAACTGACCACATCAATTGCCATGCATCCCGCCAGACTCAATAACAGACTTTCTATAGGTGCGCAGCCCCACTGGATCTGCCCGTCGAACTCAAATTCATAGCCTACCTGGGTCCTTGCCTCAAAAAGGAGATTCTCTTTCCATGTGACCGTGCCTTTGGTCAGAGGATTGACCTTTGTCTTGTAGGTTTCCAGCCCCTCCAATGTCTCTTTCCCGTCCATTTAACTCTTACCTCCTGAAAATATTCAAAACAAACAGGTTTCTCGATAGAGATCGCCCTTCCTTTAAGAGATAACGGATATTATTACGTTTCTCCCCATGATGCAAGAAAAATTCAGGGATCAGCGCCTGTCAGGACAAGACGCACGACAAGCTGAGGGTAAACCCCGTTACACCTCGTCCTGAAGGACGGGACTTTTCTAATGATCTGATAAGGTCAGAGTCAGTTTGTATTTGACGGGTACAAAGTAGAGAGGATCCTTCAAGTCGCAGCCCCCATGTCATGCACAATCAGAACGTATACATCACCTGCACGTAGCTGAAGTCCGCATTGTCCCCGGTCTTCTGCGGAGGCGCATCCTCGATGAAGTCCCCTGCAATGAAGTAGGAGTATCCGCC
>Ga0210044_10006832_pt1 | contig 14858 bp, 11 predicted proteins | sample CryGey13umfilter_2_FD_183959 | JGI IMG/M metagenome (GOLD analysis project Ga0210044, IMG submission 183959) | Groundwater microbial communities from aquifer in Utah, USA - Crystal Geyser 4/9/14 3 um filter (SPAdes) (version 2) | ecosystem: Environmental > Aquatic > Deep subsurface >...
TCACAATAAATTTGGAGTTCAAATATGTGAAGCATAATTTTATAGTCTAACTCAGTGTTATTTTTCTGAAAAAAATGATATTTTTTTACAAGTGGAGAGTGGAATTTATAGTACGGATTTATTTGGGATAAGGGCCTTTTAGGACAAAAATTATCATCTATGCTATAATCGCAACTATTAAAAACAATGGAAAAATTATTTATGCAAGCATTAGATGTAAGTTCTATTTTAAATAACAAAAACAAACTATTAACGCAAGCATATTTTGATTTGCAGAGACATTTTGAAGAGAAATATGGCACCGATACTGTTATATTTATGGAAATAGGCACTTTTTTTGAAGTTTATGAAGTCAATAATGATGATGAACAGATTGGCAAGGCAAAAGAGATAGCCGAGCTTTTAAATATACAACTCACCAAAAAAAATAAAAATATCATAGAAAACTCAGATAAAAATCCGCTTCTAGCCGGTGTTCCTACTGTTTCGTTTGAGCGGTATTTAAACAGACTTATCCAAGAGCAAAAATATACGATTGTAGTCGTAAAACAAAGCGTAGCTTCTTTAGAAAAAGGCAATCCGCCTAAAATAAGCAGATATATTGCTCAAGTAGTCTCTCCCGGTACAAATTTTGAGCATATTATTGATAATGACGACAACTTCATCGTCTCTATTTTAGTCGACAAAAACAGAGATATTTACAACGTGGGTTACTCAGCTATAGATGTAACAACCGGAAAAACATGGCTCTATGAGACACATGGAACAAGTGAAGACCCCGCTTATGCCCTTGATGAACTCTTCCATCTTTTAAATATCTACAGAACTTCCGAGGTTGTCATAACATTTTTAGATGGCATTACAGACCAAAAACATGTAGTGCAGTACTTGGAATTAGCCGAACACTACCACTATAGTGTAAACAATGAACGACCAAAAATTGAGTTTCAAAACGAACTGTTTCGCGGGGTTTACCAGATTCACTCACTTCTCTCTCCCATAGAGCATTTAGACCTTGAGCGAAGCCCGATGATAACCGAATCGCTGGCTATTTTAGTCCATTTTGTTATAGAGCACGACATACATATAGTACAAAAACTTGACCGCCCGAACCTCGTAGATAATCGCCGTTTTATGTATCTTGGCAACAACGCCCTTGAGCAGGTCGGCATCATCTCCAAAGATAAAAAAGAGTTCACCCTTTTAAAAATGCTTGACAAAAGTGCAACCGCCATAGGAAAACGGCTCCTTAAAGAGAGACTCTTAAACCCTATCATTGACAAAGAAGAGCTTGAGAGGCGATATGACTTAATCGAGAGAGTCTCTTCGCATGCTCGCTATTTAGACGAAACGATGCGAGGCATTTATGATATGCAAAGGCTCTCCCGCCGTCTTGATTTGGCACGCCTTCACCCCTTTGAGATGAACCATATTTATGACTCCGTGCTGAGTGTAAAAGAGTTAATGCAGTATGTAAAAAAACATAAGATTCAAAAAACGCCCTTTCATGAGACAGAAATAGACGAGTTTTTAAGAGACATAACAAAAAGCATAGACCTTGATGTCTCACGCCGTTTTACAAACGCAACGGTAGATGAGAACTTTTTAATGAGCGGAGTTGATGAAGCCATCGACACTTTAGTCGGAGAAAATTCGACTATGCTTTTGGCTTTTGAAGACATTATGGTTAAAATTGAAAAGCTGCTTGATGCGAGCAGCTCTGCAAGTACAAGCCGTCTGGTGAGTTTAGGACTCTTAGAAAAAGAGGGCTATTATATCTCTCTGAGTAAAAACAGATTTTCAATGATAGAGAGCGAGTTTAAAAAAGAAGAGGAGTTTACAAAGTTTACAGTTAAAAAGCTCACAAACAGCGTAAAAATAAGCTCTGAGCTAACGGACAAACTCTCCGACAACATTATGAAAAACCGTCGAAAAATAGTCTCTTTGGTAAAAGAGAGATATATACAGCTTCAAGGCGTCTACGAGCGAAGATACTCTCTGCTTTTTGACAGAGTAATTGCGTACATTAGTGATTTGGATGTAGCAGTTAGCTCCTCAAAAGTGGCGCAAATGTACGGACATTCCCGCCCAATGATAGTGGATGTAAAAGAGGATGAAAACTTTATGCAAATCATGCAGCTTCGCCATCCGCTTATAGAGATTCAAGAACGGGGCGGTATTTATGTTCCAAATGACATAGTGATGGGCAGGCGTGACTATATGGACCTGCCGCATCCAAAAAGTGTAATGTTAGAAGTTCGTGTGCATGACGGGCACGACATTAACGGCGTGCTTTTGTACGGCATCAACTCTAGCGGAAAAAGCTCTCTGATGAAAAGCATAGGCATTGCAACACTTATGGCGCAGTCGGGCTTTTTTGTGAGCGCTGCCGTTATGAAGTTTAGTATTTTCGACTCGCTTTTTACACGGATAGTCTCAAAAGACAACCTTGCAAAAGGGCTCTCAACCTTCGCAGTTGAGATGTTGGAACTCAAAAACATCTTCAACCGTGCCACAGTCCGCTCTTTGGTTTTAGGCGACGAGATAAGCCACGGAACCGAGACACTTTCAGGCGTTGCTATAGTTGCGAGTGCCATCATAAAACTCGCAAAACTTCGTTCACTCTTTTTGTTCGCAACGCATCTACATCAGCTCTCAACTATGAAAGAAGTCACCACACTGAGCAACGTGGTAGATTTGCACCTGAGTGTAGAGTACGACGAAGCCAAAGACGCACTTTTGTTTAACAGAGTTTTGCAAGCCGGAAGCGGAAGCAGCATCTACGGTTTGGAATTTGCAAAATCGCTCCACATGGACAGCGACTTTTTAGAAACGGCAAACACAATCAGAAAACGTCTCTCAAACGACTTTGACGAGCTTGAACTTTTAGTGAAGAAAAAAACAAGCAAGTATAATAAAGAGCACCACAACCAAATTCATGAGGGAAAAATAAAAGTAGGCGGATTTATAATGACCTCAAATGGTTTAGAACTACAGTATGAAGAGCAGATGAAAAAAGATAAAAAAGCTGAAATAATCGAGCCTCAAATCAATAAAGCAAAAGAGATTGAAGAACTAAAAGAAGAACTTAAGAAGTTTGTTTTGGATGATTGGTAATAATAACTAAAGCCTAGCAATTTTATTTTTTGGCTTTTATGAGGGTTTGTTTTGATTAAAAATACTAAGTATGAATATTGTGTTTTTATTTAAATCTATTTCGTAATTTATAGTATATGTTTTAAATGTCATATCTCTGATATTTTCATAATCAAAATATAACGATGGTCTATACTTAGGAGATTCATTCAAAGGGGCGAATGGCACTAATTTAAGCTATTTATCTCACAAGATAGGGCTATAAACTATTTTAATATCAATTATGCAACTGTCAGATTTTTAGTTTTGCTCCACACTTTAGAGCAAGAGATGAAGAAGTTGGGTACAAAATGCAGTGTGCAAGACCTATCAAGCCGTTGTTATTAAGTTCTAACGATGAGATAAGAAAATACAATACAGATGCAAGGGACTATAGAGCTTGTTTTGATGACTTTTTAAGATATCACGAGTAAGAGAGAGACACATAATACGGCGATTATCTCCGCTGTAGAAGAGTGGAATAGCTATGGAGATAATCCAAAAAATAGTGACAAGGCATATCTGCAAAGACAGCAGTAAGTGAAGGTGAACATCACGCAGTTGATAATTCTGACCCGACAATGGTTTATAAAAACTTTAAAGAGAGTTTGCAAGCCACATCTTCAAAAGAGCGAAATAGACGGCTCCACATGCCAAGGTTATTGTATAGTTACAAGCAAAGAGCTAACGAAATACCCAAAGCAGTGTGCCTATAACGACAACGGTAATTCTTGAGTATTTGTCTTGTGCGGGGAAGGGGCGGAATTTTTCAAACTTTTTTGTAAAAAATCCTGACACATCTAAAAAAGCTATCCAAATCTGCGTGGCTACAGAAGCTACAAAAATCATAAATAATACCAGTTTAAATAGCTCGATTGTCCCGTCTAGTGTTGGCATGTGGATTCCTTGAAAAATTTAACGAGATACTATCATAAAGGGGTTTAATTCATTTGCACATGCCAAACAATTTACATGCTCTATATCAACTGGCTCAAGGCGCTACGGCGGTGGGAACCGGACTGAACTCTGCAAAAGACTTTGATATTAAATTTGCTGAGGAAGTTTCTAAAATGACAGGAATTTCTTTTATAACGGCTGAAAATAAGTTTGAAGCCTCAGGTCCAAGATGCGGGATAGGGGAGCTTTCTTTGCCCGAAAATGAGCCGGGTTCTTCGATTATGCCGGGAAAGGTGAACCCGACTCAGAGTGAAGCTTTGACTATGATATCGGCGCAGGTTATGGGAAACAACACAACCATAAGTATAGCCGGCTCAAACGGTCATTTTGAACTCAATGTTTTTAAGCCGGTGATGATTTATAATTTACTGCAGTCAATCAGATTACTCTCTGATAGGTGTCAAAGTTTTACAAATAGATGCGTCGTCGGTATAACTGCAAATGAAGAGAGAATAAATAAACTCAGAGATGAATCTTTGATGCTTGTCACTGCCTTCAATAAACATATAGGGTATGACAATGCTACAAAAATAGCTAAAAAAGCACATAAAGATAACTCTACTCTGCTTGAAGCTGCTCTTGAACTTCAACTTCTAACTGAAGAGGAGTTCAAAGAGTGGGTCGTTCCCGTTGCTATGATTTAGAGATTTTCTCTTTGATTCTAACAACAAGATAGAAAAATACGGGGATAAAAAGTACCCCGATGAGAGTCGCAGCAAGCATACCGCCAACAACCGTAGTACCGATAATATGTCTGCTCGCAGAACCAGCACCGGTGCTTATGGCTAGTGGCAAAGTCCCCACGATAAATGCAAGTGAGGTCATAATAATAGGTCTGAATCTTAGTTTTGCCGCTTCAATAGTAGCATCAATAAGAGTATGCCCATCTCTAAGTTTATCCATAGCAAACTCAACAATTAAGATGGCATTTTTTGCAGAGAGCCCCACCAGAGTGACAAGCCCGACTTGGAAGTAGATATCGGCTTCTAGTCCTCGTAAATATACAGCCAAAACAGCTCCAAATATAGCAAATGGGATAGATATAATGACAGCCATCGGAATGCTCCAGCTTTCATATAAAGCCGCAAGAATCAAAAAGACAAAAATAACAGCATAAAGCGATGTATAGTTACCCTGTGTTTGCAACTTTTTCTCTTGGTAAGTTGTGCCTGACCATGCAACTGAATACCCTTGGGGTAAAATACTCAGAGCTATCTCTTCTATAGCTTTTGTCGCATCACTTGAGACGTAGCCATCTGCCGGACTTCCCGTAACCTGCGCCACTGTGAACATATTGAACCTCTGTATAACACTTGCATCAACTTCTCTAGTGAGTTTTATAAGTTCACTCAGGGGTATCAGCTTGCCCTCAACGGATCTGACAAAGGTGCTTTTAAACTGATCTTGTGTAGCCCTATATTTTGAATCCGATTGAATATCAACATGAAAAGTTCGGCTGTAAAGGTTAAAATCATTGACATACCCTTTGCCAAATGTACTCTGTATAGTTTCGAAAATCGTGTTGATATCTACGCTCATAGCTTTTGCTTTTTCTCTGTCTACATGGAGTAAATACTGTGGCACATTTGTATTGAGTGTTGTTCTTACTCCCATAAGTCTTGGGTCAGATGAAGCTTTGGCAACAATCTCTTTTATAAAACCATCAAGAGTATGTAAATCTGCGCCTGTTCTATCTTGAACCCACATCTCAAAGCCGCCAGTTGCACTCATTCCCATAATCGGAGGTGGATTTACGGGGATAACAAAAGCATTTTTGTTGAGCATAAATTGCCCCATAAGTTGTCCGGCAAGTGCTTGCGAATGCTGATTTGGCTCAGTTCTTTGCTTCCAAGGCTTGAGTTTTGCAAACATAATAGCGGCATCTGTTTTGTACGCAAAAGTTACAAGGTCAATCCCTGTAATAGCGGCTGTTTGAATAATATTTGGGTTATTTAAGAGCTCTTTTTCCACATCAGCTGTTACTTTAATAGATTCACCGAGTGAAGTTGCCGGCATCATATAGGTAAGTACGAACAAGATACCTTTGTCCTCTGCAGGGACTAACCCTGAGGGTGTTTTTTGCATAATCGCATAGGTAGAATAAAGCAATGCTGCAAAAAGAAGCAGTGAGAAAAACCATAATTTTATACTTTGTCTTGTAATGGCGATAAAAATTGTTGTTAACCAATCAAAAAATTGATTAAATTTTCTTAAGGGCCAGATAGGCTCGCTCTGATGTTCTTTAAGAAAAACCGCACATAAAGCAGGGGTTAATGTAAGCGCGACAATACCTGAAATAATAACAGCTATAACAATTGTCATAGCAAACTGTTTATACATGACACCGCTAAATCCGCCGCTAAGTGCAGAGGGAATAAAGACGGCTGAAAGGACAAGAATAATGGCAATAAGTGGCGTAGTAAGCTCTTGCATTGCCTCTATAGTCGCATCTTTTACACTGATAGTTTTTGTTCTTAAAATTCTTTCAACATTTTCTATGACAATAATAGCGTCATCGACGACGAGACCAATAGCTAAAATAAGTCCAAATAGGGTTAGAAGATTTATAGAAAAACCTGCAATATAAAGACCGGCAAATGTTCCTAAAATAGAGACAGGAATAGCAAGAACCGGAATAATAGTAGCCCGCATATTTCCTAAAAAGAGATAGATTAAAATAATTACAAAGACAATTGCCTCAAGAAGCGTAAAAATTACCTCTTTTATGGATTCATTCACAAAGAGAGTCGCGTCATAAGGAATCGAGTAGAGTATGTCCTGCGGAAATTTCTCAGAGAGCTCTTTTATGGTATCGTCTACAGCTTTTGAAACATCTAAAGCATTCGCCCCCGGAGCTAAGAAAATACCTACGGGCATCATCGGCTCAGAGTTTAATTTTGCCGAGGTATTGTGCGCATCGGCGCCGAGTTTTACCTGCGCTACATCTCTGATTTTTAAAGTTGAACCATCAGAGTTTGAGCGAACAATAATGTTTTCAAATTCGCTCACTGTTTTTAATCTTCCGCTTGTGCTGATAGAGTAGGTAAAGGGCTGTATCTCTTGTGTCGGTTCAGAGCCTATGGAGCCTGTCGCATACTGATTGTTTTGGCTTCTTATGAGTTGTGTGATGTCACTTGGCACAAGATTATAAAATGCCAACTTATCGGGATCTATCCAAACTCTAATAGCATAATCTTTGGGTCCAAAGATCATAGCATCTCCGACTCCTTGAATACGCTTGAGATCATCCATGACATTCACGGTAAGATAGTTTGATATAAAAGTTCTGTCGTGAATATTTCCTTTTGAAGAAAAAGCAAATACTTTTAACATGTCGGGTGATCTCTCTTTTACCGTGATACCTTGTCGTGTCACTTCTTCGGGCAGTTTACTGAGGGCCAGTTGCACTCTGTTGTTTACATCAACTTTTGCCTGAGAAACATCTGTTCCGACTGCAAAATATATACTCAGCGACAAAACACCGCTCGGTGATGCCGTAGATGTCATATATGTCATATTATCTACGCCGTTTATGGACTCTTCGAGCGTGGTTGAAACGGTTGTAGCCAATGTTTTTGCATCAGCACCGGGGTAAATTGCCTGAACCATAATCTGTGGTGGCGTAATAGACGGGTACTCTTTAATTGGCAATAGTTTTATAGCAATCAGACCCGCAAGTACTATTAAAATAGAGACAACAGTTGCAAAAATCGGTCTATTTATGAAAAATTTTGAAAACATTTATTTCCCTTGTTGGTTGATAGTTTTATCCACTTCAACTTCAGCGCCCGGCTTTAATCTAAAAAAATTATTGACTATTACCTTGTCACCACTTTGCAGGGGACCGCCTTTGACTATGTATTTATCGCCTGTCTCTTTTCCTATGACAACAGGTTTTACACCTACATGTCCCTTCTCTTCAACAAATACAATGGTTCCAAGAGGGTTTTGTAAAACTGCTTTTTGAGGAACGGTAATGACATTTTTTTCAACTATGTCATGTAGCACAACTCTCACAAAAGAACCCGGCATTAAAAACCCGTCACTATTCTCCACAACTGCTCTCATTTGCAGAGTTGCTGTCGCTTTATTTACATTTACATCTATGAAATCCACATGCCCTGTTTTTGTACTAGGCTTGTCGTCTATTTCTAAAGATACTTTTAGTTTTTTCTCCTTTGGAAGAGACCATATACCATTTTTGATATTTGCATAATCACTCAGAGGTATAGAAAATTCGACAAATACTGGATTGTTTGTGCTAATTTCAACAAGTTTTGTCGGTGGATTTGAAGAGACTAAATCGCCGATATCTGCTTGTTTTAATCCTATTGTTCCGCCAATAGGTGCTTTTACCTTTGTGTACTCTAAGTCAATTAATGCTTGGTTTAACTGAGCTCTAGCCAAAGAGAATGAGGCCGTTGCCTGATCATAAGTAAAAAGAGATTCATCTCTTAGTTGGGCACTTACTGCTTTACTTAAAAAAAGTTTTTCTATTCTGCCCCAGTTTTTTGTTGCAATTTCTAAAGAGGCTTTGTTCATCTGCAGGGAAGCTTTTGCCGCATCTACTTTTGCAACATAAATATCATCTTCTATGGTATAGAGTAAATCACCTTTTTTAACCTCCTCTCCTTCAGTAAAATGTTTTTTTTCCAAGAGACCAAGAACCCTAGAGGCTACGCTAACCTTTCTGAATGATTTAATTTCAGCCGGATATTTTAGTACAATAGGCAAATCTTGCGGGGCAGTGATAATATATATATCTGCTTTTGGCGTAGCCATTTTAGGTGCATCAGCCTGAGAAACAAGAGGCAAACTCAGTAACGATATGGCGATGAGTGTATGTTTTAATGTATTCATTGTATATATTCCTTTATATTGTAGCTCTCAAGGCAAAATTATGACTGACCGTCAGTCATTTATTTGGAATTGTATTATTTTTTGCCTTAGTTCTATGTTAATTATTTAGGTGGTTTGGTGCTAAATAGCATGAAATTATACTGAAAGCCGTGGCGTAAAATCTTAGAATTTAAGCATAAAAATACGTTTTATCCGGATATTAGCTATATCACATTATAATAACAAAATATTTACACTAGGAGAGAGAGTTGAGTAAAATATTTTTGATTGCAACTTTAGCAATAACAATTATGTTTACTGCCTGTACGCAAGAGACACAAAATAAGTTAGGCAGAAGCATACAAAATTGGACGGGTACGGACGGTGTATTAGATATTTATATGGGTGGAAAACTTGTACAAAGATTTATTAAAATAGACAAACTCTCAACGGCGGAAGCTACACAGGGAATAACTTCAAGAAACTACCGTTACGGGTATGGTTATTTAGATTTAAACCAAAACTACAAAATTGACGCAGGTGAGAAAAAACTTTATTTTGAAATAAGTGACTACTCTACACCATATATTTTCTACGATAACCCGAGTGCAAATTAGTGGATATAATAGAACTTTTTAAAAAACTTGTAAAGACTAAAAGTGAAACGCCTGATGATGGCGGGCTTTTAGATTTTATAGAGAGTTATTTAGAGGGTTTCACTGCTATTCGCATTGATGTTGAAGATGTCAAAAACCTTTTTATTTACAAAAAATTCGGTAAGGGTGAACACCTATGTTTTGCCGGGCATGTGGATGTAGTTCCAGCGGGAAAAGGGTGGGATACAAACCCTTATGAGGTGGTAGAAAAAGACGGTTATATTTACGGTCGCGGTACTCAGGATATGAAAAGCGGTGTTGCGGCTTTTACACAGGCAGTAAAAGAGACAGAGCACTTTAATGGAACTCTGTCGCTTTTACTTACTTCAGACGAAGAGGGTGATGGAGTAAATGGAACTGTTAAAGCACTAGAGTATTTAAAAGAGCATAGCTTACTTCCACATGCCGTAGTTGTTGCGGAGCCGACTTGTGAAGATGAGTTTGGAGATGCTATAAAAGTAGGGCGTAGAGGCTCTATAAACGGTTATCTTACTCTGCAAGGCAAGCAGGGTCATGCAGCGTATCCTGAAAAAGCACTAAATCCGATACACAATATTTCTAAAATCTTGGGTAATATGGCGGGTGTAAATTTAGACGAGGGTGATGCGTTTTTCAGCCCGAGCAAATTTGTCATCACAGATATACGTTCAGGTATGCAGGTGACAAATGTAACGCCCGGTCATTTAGATATGATGTTTAATGTACGTAACACTACTCTTACAACACAAAAAGAGGTGAGAGAGTTTGTTGCCAAACACTTTGTGGGCTTAGAGTATACCCTAAAACTGACTCAGGGTTCTTACCCCTTTAAAACTGATACAGACACAAAAGTTGTGAGAAATATAGATGCGGCAATAGAGAAAGTTACAGGCTTAAAACCAAAACACTCAACCGCAGGCGGGACTTCAGATGCCAGATTTATGGCACCAATGGGCATAGAAGTGATTGAGTTTGGTGTAAGAAACGATACCATTCACAGTACGAATGAGCGAACTACTAAGAAAGAGGTTCAAGATTTATATAAAGTTTTTAAAACTTTAATTGGCATGTGGAAATAGGAATAATATGATAAAAATTTTACTATCAATAACGATGTTGGTTTCAGTACTCTTAAGTGCTGAATTAGGGTGGGGCAGTGACTATGATGAGGCACTCAAGCAGGCAAAAGTTCAAAAGAAACATATCTATATGCTTATAACTTCACAGACTTGCCGATGGTGTAGAAAGTTTGAAGATACAACCCTGCAAGATAAAACTACGCTTGCTACGTTAAATAAAGAATATGTTCTTTTGCATGTAGATAAAGACCTAGACTTTTTTCCGGAAAAGTTTGATAGCAAAAGAGTTCCAAGACACTATTTTATAACCGCTAAAGGTGAAGAGATATATTCATTTATGGGGTATTGGAATAGTGAAGATTTCGGATCATTTTTGGGTGATGTAGATGCAAAATATGCACAAAAATTTAGTAACAAAGGTAAAAAATAGAATGAAACTTGTGCAAACAAATAAAGCTCCTTCTGCAATAGGTCCATACTCTCAGGCAGTAGTAGCAAACGCCATTGTGTATACTTCGGGTCAAATAGCCCTTAAATCAGATGGAAGCGATGAACTCTTAAGTGAAGAGGTCGTTGTTCAGGCTGTTCAAGTACTCAAAAATCTCGAAGCTGTTTTAGTTGAGGCGGGAAGTTCGCTTGAAAATGTACTTAAAACTACTATATTTTTAACAAATATGGATGATTTTACCCTTGTTAACGAGGTATACGCAGAGGCTTTTGGCTCACATAAACCGGCTCGCTCAACCGTAGCTGTAAAAACCCTTCCAAAAAATGCTCTTGTAGAGATAGATGCCGTGGCGCTCATAAAATAATTAAACAAAAGCAATGAGTAATGAGCAATGAATAATGACAATGTGAACAATTTTAAAAGTTCGTTTTTCGTTGCTATATTCTATTTACTTTTAAGTATTACCTGGATCTATTTTTCTGACAGTGCAGTGAAAGCAATCTCTTCTAATAATAACACTCTTACGCTTCTGCAAACGTACAAAGGCATTTTTTACGTTTTTTTTACAAGCATTATTCTCTATTTTCTTGTATTTTATTTTTTGCAAAAACAATCAAGTGCCATGAAAATTATACAAAACAATCAAAAGCGTTATGAAGTAGCAGAGAAAATAGGTAAAGTAGGAGCATGGGAGTATTCCGCTGTTACAAAAGATGTATGGGTTTCTGCTGAGTTAAAAAGGCTTTTCGGATTTTGCATTGAATCGACTGACATTAATGTTGATATGCTCGAAGGGTGCATTGTACAAAGAAAAAGAGTGCATCAAGCATTAGAAGACCTTTTGCAAAGCGGTACAGAATATAATCTAGAATTTGAAATACACCCTTTTGATGGAAGCCTTCCAAGAATACTTTCGGCTATTGCTAAAGTGGAATATGATAGAGAAAATAAGTCTCAGAGAGTTTCAGGGTTTGTCCAAGATATAACAGAGGCAAAGAAAAAAGACGGTTTGATGATAATCCAATCTCGCCATGCAGCCATGGGAGAGATGATAGGAATGATTGCCCACCAATGGAGACAGCCGCTTTCAGTGATTTCTATGGATATGAATAATATGTTAATTGATATAGAGTTAAATGATTTGAAGACACTTGATGTTAAAAACTATGCAGAAAATGTACTAAAACATACACAGAATCTTTCAAAAACAATAGATGATTTTAGAAACTTTTTCAGACCTGATAAAGCTGCTTCTAAAGTAACAATACAAGAGGTGTTAGAGGAAACCTATGCGATTATTCACGAGAGTCTGACAAATAATAGTATTACATTAAAAACATCTTATTTGTCTGAATCCAAAGTAGATATCTATCCAAGAGAGTTGATGCAGGTCTTTGTTAATATTTTTCATAATGCAAAAGATGTATTGCTGAGCAATAAGATAAATGATGCCTATATAGATGTGAAAGTTTATGAAGATGAAGCGTATGTTATAACAGATATAAGTGACAATGGACTAGGAATACAAGAAGCAGTCCTTTCAAAAATATTTGATCTTTACTTTAGTACAAAAGATGAAAAGAGTGGAACCGGACTTGGCTTGTATATGAGTAAAATGATTGTTGAAGAACATCTTCATGGGAAAATAGAAGCTTTTAATATAAACAGCGGCACATGTTTTAGGATAAAGATACCAAAAATACTTAAAAAATTAGTTTAAAACATTTCATTTTTAAGCTTAAAAACAGACCTGTTAGTGATATAATAAAATAAAACACAAATTGGAGTGATATTATGGCTTTTGTAAAATCTTACGGGGCAGTGAAGGTTGTAACCGGTTCGTGTCATCTGCTTACTCTTGAGGACGGTAAAAAGATACTTATAGATTGTGGGATGTTTCAGGGTGAAAGTGAACAGAGTAATGCTCACACTTTTGATTTTGACCCCTCAGATATAAGTTATTTTATTCTTACTCACGCACATCTTGACCATGTTGGTCGTGCACCTCTTTTGTTTAAAAACGGCTTTCGCGGTCAAATCATTACTACCCGTTCAACACTGGGGCTTGCTAGTGTCATTTTACTTGACAGTGCCCATTTGATGAAAGAAAATTATTATCATCGTTTTAAAAAGGCTCAAAGACGCGGTGAAGAGTCCAAAGTTCCCCAACCTCTTTACACTTCGCTGGAGGTAGAATCTTTTTTGACACTGCCGAAAATTTTTGCCCAATATACAAAGGTCATAGAACTAGGCGAAAACCTGAAAGTCACATTTCATAATGCAGGTCATATTTTAGGTTCCGCTTTCATAGAGATAGAGTTCACAGAAAACGGTATGCAAAAAACTATTGTTTTTAGCGGGGACGTCGGCAATAAAAATGATTTTTTACTTCCACCTTTGGTTGATGCCAAGCAGGCAGACGCACTTTATATAGAATCGACCTACGGAGATAGAACACATAAAAATATGGATGATTCTATTGTTGAGCTAAAAGAGATAGTAATAAATACAATCAACAGGGGCGGAAATGTACTCATTCCCTCATTCGCCGTTGACAGAACACAAGAATTGCTCTGTGTTTTTAAAAAAATGAGTCTCGAAGGTGAACTGCCAATATGCAAAATATTTTTAGACTCTCCTATGGCAATCCGAGCAACAAGACTTTATAACAAATATGTCGATGAATTAAGCGATGAGTGCCAAGACTTCATGGAGCAAAGCGGTTCTATTTTTGATTTTGCAAATTTAGAGTACATTCAAACTCCGGATGAATCTAAAAAAATTAATGATATCGCAAGCGGTGCCATTATCATCGCCGGAGCCGGCATGTGTAACGGCGGTCGGATTTTAGAGCACTTTAAACATCGTTTGTGGAATGACAAAAATGCTGTAATTTTTGTCGGCTTTCAAGCAAAAGAGACACTTGGGAGAAAAATTGTAGAAGGTGCAGAGTTTATAGAACTTTACGGCGAAAAGATTAAGGTCAATGCGACTATTCACACTGTTAACGGTTTTTCTGCCCATGCGGATCAAAAACAGTTAATAGAGTGGATGAGTACATTTACAAAATTAGAAAACATTTATCTGGTTCATGGAGAAGAAGATAAACAAATTATCTTTAAAGATGCTATCTTAAAACAGATGAACAAAAAAGCACATATAGTTGAAGATAAAGACCGTATTTTTGTATAAATTTATCCAAGGGTGAAACCCCTTACCGTAAAGTTCACTCCACGCCTCTTTACATGTTGCCCCTTTAACGATAGAATCTGTAAGGTTAAGCATAATAACTTTTCCACATGGAATATGAATTTTCGTAGTTTTTAGGAGTGGCATGTGGAAATGTTTGGAGTTATTTTTTGAGTTTTAAGAGAAGAGAAAATTTATAATATACCAAAGGAGAGTAAGGTGTATTATGGTCTAAATAAGGACGACTCTGCTCATTGGAGCAGAGTTATTGGAAAATATATGAGAAATATTAGAAATTGAGTGTAGCTACGATACGAACAATCTTGTTCGCTTGATCGCCTAGAGTTCTATACCACCCCAAAATGTCAAGACAACTTTTTTTAAATCTTAATTCCCTTTATTACCTGTAACCTTATGCCACATCTTCAGCTAATTTTCTATAGTCCTTATTGTTGATTTTTAAACTTTCATAATAAACATTCATTGGTTTTTTATACTCAAGTGTTTGATGAAATCTTTTGTGATTATAAAAATAAATATAATCTTTTGTGTCTTCTTTGAGCTCTGCTATTGAAT
>Ga0210044_10006833_pt1 | contig 14857 bp, 10 predicted proteins | sample CryGey13umfilter_2_FD_183959 | JGI IMG/M metagenome (GOLD analysis project Ga0210044, IMG submission 183959) | Groundwater microbial communities from aquifer in Utah, USA - Crystal Geyser 4/9/14 3 um filter (SPAdes) (version 2) | ecosystem: Environmental > Aquatic > Deep subsurface >...
CAATAAGCGAAGCGCATTGCACCCGAACTCTCGAAGCGGTTGCGGGTTGCGGAGGGGAGACGCTTGCGGCGCGCCAAAAAAAAAGCCGCTCGGGAAAAGCCAGGCCCGGAGCGGCGTAAGTCCCCTTGCTAGCGCAAGGAGGAGGTCAGACGATCGCGGCTACAGGTCCCACGGTCCTTTGGACTGGCACGGCACGGCGGGATTTTCCCGCCCGCGCCGGCACGTGGCACAAGCCGCAAATGTAATTCTGCGTCAAATCGTACGCATGTGCAACAAAATTTCCGCCGCAGCCGTCGCAGCGGGTGAGTTGCAGCATTTTCGCCTCGAAGAACCGGACCAGGGTCCACGCCCGTGTGAGCGTCAGGACGGGCTCCGAATCGTTCAGCGCGACATGCTCCTGGTACAGCCGGTAGGACTTGATCAGCGCATCGAGCCCGCGCACCGCGGTGTGGTCGAGGAAAAACCGGTAGAAGGACATGAACAGCGATGCATGAACGTTGGGCTGCCAGGTGATGAACCAGTCGGTCGAGAACGGGAGCATGCCCTTGGGCGGGGATTCCCCCTTCACTTCCTTGTACAGGCGCAACAGCTTTTCGCGCGACAGGCCGATCTCGGCCTCGAGCAGTTGCAGGCGCGCGCCCATGCGCACCAGTTCGCCCGCGAGCTGGATTTCCTTTCCTTCCGAGACGATGCTCCGGGTCCGCATGGCCGCAGCCATCAGGCGAGGGTCTCGACCGGCTGGCCAGCCGCGAGGATGGCCGCGTGCAGGCGCGACATACCCGCTTCACGTTCGTGGTCGCAGAGCAGCTCGGCGAGCATGCGGTCTTCGAACCGGAACCGGCACAGCAGCATCGGGGAGGAGGCCATGCGCAGCACCTGCCCCGGGGTGAGCCGCTCGAGCAGGTCGGCGAGGTCGTTGCCGATTCCGAGGCGGAACGCCGCGGTGTCGCGGTCCCTGCGCACCAGGTGCTGGGCCAGCATCAGATAGGCGAGATTGACCTCCCTGACTTCGTTGTGCAGCTCGGCGGTATTCATCTTTTCCTCCTGTGTTCTTGTCGGAAGTGCGGGCGCATTGTGCGCATGCGCCGCCCCCGCCGGCTAGCGGGACACGGCGGTATTCTCTGTACGAGTGCGCACGAGCCGCCCTGTAGGACTTGCGCCTACGAGGTGGCGAGCAAGCGGTCCTCAGTGCGGCGCCGGCGCCTGTGCGTTGCGCCCCGGGAGCAGCCGGGCCCTGAAGTCGGCAGCGGCCAGGCCCTGGCTGAAGTAGAACCCCTGAAAGCGATCGCAGCCTTCCACCCGCAGGAATCGCAGTTGCGCTTCCGACTCGACGCCTTCGGCGACGGTCGTCAGGTGTAGGCTCCGCGAAAGCGCGATGATCGCCCGCACGATCGCCGCATCGTCCTCGCTCGCCGCGAGATCGCGAACGAACGCGCGGTCGATCTTGAGGATGTCGATCGGGAAGCGCTTCAGATAGGCGAGCGACGAATAGCCGGTGCCGAAATCGTCGACCGAAATCCGCACGCCCATGTTCTTCAGCGCCCGGAGCATGCCGATGGTGGTCTCGGCCTCGCGCATGAGCACCGACTCGGTGATCTCCAGCTCGAGCCGCTGCGGGTCGATGCCGGACTCGGCGAGCGTGCGCTTGACCACTTCGAGCAGGCGCGGCTGGCTGAACTGCACTGCCGAGACGTTGACCGAGACGCAGAGCGCGTCCAGCCCGATCTCGCTCCACCGCCGGGCTTCCTGGCAGGCCTCGCGCAGCGCCCATTCGCCGATGTCGCCGATCAGTCCCGATTCGTCGGCGATCGGGATGAAGCGGTCCGGCGGAATCATTCCCTGCTGCGGATGAAGCCATCGCAGCAGCACCTCGACGCTCACCGTTTCTTCCGTGTCCGCACTCACGATCGGCTGATAGTGCGCCAGCAGCTCGTCGCGGGCCACGGCCCGTCGCAGATCCATCTCCAGCGAGAGCCGCTCGGCCGAAGTGGCGTTCATCTCCCGCCCGTAGCATCGGAAGCCGTTCCCGCCAGCGCGCTTCGCGACCCGCATCGCCGTCTCGGCGTTCGTCATCAGCTCGTAGGCGTCGGCTCCGTCGTGCGGTGCGAGCGCCGCGCCGACGCTGGCGCTCAGGTAGAGCTCCAGACTGTCCTTGTAGTAGGGCGCGCGGAAAGCCTCCACGATTCCCCGCGCACACGGTTCGATCTGCTCGCGCGCGGAGATCTGCGGATAGAAAATGCCGAATTCGTCGCCGCCCAGCCGCGCCACGACGCCGTGCTCGCCGACGCAATCGGACAGGCGCGCCGCCGCCTGGCGCAGGATCTCGTTGCCGGCCTCGTATCCGAACGACCCGTTGATGCGCAGGAAACGGTCGATGTCGATGTGCAACAGCGCGCCGCAGGCCTGCCTGCCGCGCTGCGCCCACTCGCTCATCCAGTCGTTGATCCGGCTGCGCAGGAGGTTCTGGTTGGGCAGGCTCGACAGGCAATCGTAGAACGCCATCCGTTTGATGCGCTGATCGGCCCGTCTGGCGGCATCGCGCGCCGCGGCCCCCCGCAATTCGCGCTCCAGCACCGGCACGAGCCGCCCCAGATCGCCCTTGGGAATGAAGTCCTGGACGCCGTCGGCCATCGCGCGATGTGCGACCGATTCCGGGATCTGGCCGGAGTAGATGATGAACGGGATGTCCTTGCCACTCGCCTTGAGCACTTCGAGCGCGCCGAAGGAATCGAAGCCGGGCATGTTGTGGTCGCAGAGGATGACGTCCCAGTCCTCACTCTTCAGCGCGGCCGCCATCTCCAGCGCCTGGCATACGCGCCGGTAACCGATGTTGGCACCGCGCACCGCAAGCTCCGAGTACACCAGGAAGGCATCGTCCTCCGAGTCCTCGACGATGAGGACCTGGATGCGCCGCTGCCCGAACTGCTCCAGTGCAGGTGAGCGGTCCATCATTGCCTCTGGATCGGGCGCGGCAAGCACGCGCCGGCAGCCGCGCACCCGGTCCCGGCCCGCGATCCGGATTTCAGTTCCTGCATTCCGCCTCGCATTGGAGAAGCCGTTCAGCGCGCGGGCTTCTGCACCGTGCCGACCTTGTTCCTGCCGCGCTGCTTGGCCGCATAGACCCCGCGATCCGCGCTCTTCATCAGGGCGTCCGGGTCGCGCATGCCGGGCTCGCGCACCGCCACGCCCACGCTCAGGCTGGCGCAGAGTTTCCCGTTGCCGGCTTGGATCGGAACCTGCTCGATCGCCCGGCGCACCCGCTCGCCGCACACGAGCGCGGCCTCCAGCGTGGTGTCCGGACAGATCACCAGGAACTCGTCGCCCCCCACCCGGCAGACCACGTCCTGGCTGCGCAGCGCCTTCCTGAACCCCGCGGCAATCACCTTGAGCGTCGCGTCGCCCACGTCGTGGCCGTAGGTATCGTTGATCTTCTTGAAGTTGTCGACGTCGATCACCATGCAGGCGACCGGCCGGCGGTTGCGCGAACTCGCCGCCCATTCCTGGCGCAGCCGTTCCATCGCGAACCGGCGGTTGGGAAGCCCGGTCAGGGAGTCGGTCAGCGCCACTTCCTGCAGGCGGCGGTTGGTCACCGCGAGCTCCGCGGCGAAGAAGCGGATCTCCTCGCGGTCGCGCTCGATCTCGCCCTGCATCTCGATCACGCGCCGCCCCGCCCGCAGCCGCGCCGCGAGCAACTGCGACCCGAGCGGCTTGACCAGATAGGCATCGACACCGCTCTCGAAGGCTTCGGCGAGTTCGCCCTCGTTCTCGCGCTCGATGAGGATCATCACCAGCATCCCGCGGCCGGCGCGTGTCGCGCGAAGCGATCGCACCACTTGCGGCCCCGCTCCATTGACGGTGGCCCAGTCCACCAGCATGATGTGCGGAGACATCTCGAGCACGCGCCCGAGCGCCTCGGCTCCGGAATCCACCTCGATGGCCTGCGCGCGCAGGCTCGCCAGCGCGCCTCGCACGCACTCTCCCGCCTCGCCGGATGCCCCCACCACCAGCACCCGAAGCGGCTGAGCGTCGGCTTCCCCGGCCTCGATCTCGCCGGCTGCATGGCTCCCTGCCGCGGCGCGCAGGTCGGCGAACGGAGGAACCTCGGCGGCTTCGACCTCGAGCAGCCGTGCCCAGTCCTGCCACTCGGCGACGATGCCGTCGCACATCTCCTCGATGTCCTCGCCGTCGAGCGGAAGGCGCTGCGCCAGTTCATCCAGCCTCGGGAGCATCGCCCCGCGCGCCTCGGGCGCAACCACGCACAGTTCGGCGATGTGGCGCGCGAGCGCGAGCGAGACGGTCAGGACGCCCCGGCGCGTGTCGGTGGAAACGGCGGTCTCCCCGACCTCCTCGTGATGAAAGACCGGATCGACGAACGGTTTTGGAATGTTCCAGTCGGCGAGCATCGCCGCGGTCAGTTCGCGATGGTTCATCGCGAATGCGGCCTGCTCGAGCGAAACGAGTTCGATGTCCTTGAACTTGCTGCAATTCTCCAGCACGCTGGCATAGGCCGCCGGGTACAGCGTCGCCAGCGCCAGCTCGCCGATGCGCGCGAGCAGGCCCAGGCTGAAGGTTTCCTCGGCGAGGGCGGCGCGCGTGCGCGCGCTGACGGCCTGCATCGCGATCGCGCAGGCGAGGCTCTCCGACCAGAATCGCGCGTAAGGGAAGCCCTTGCACATCCCGGCCGAACAGTTCGACATCAGCGAGAAGCCGAGCGCAAGGCTGCGCACCGCGGGCACACCCAGGTACATTATCGCGTCCTGTACCGAAACGAGCGGCCGGCGCCCGATCGTGTTCGCGCCGTTGGCGGCCCGGATCAGCCGCCCCACGAAAGCCGGATCGGTCTTGACGACATGGCAGAGATCGGGCAGCGACACATCCTGTTGCAGGGTCATCTGGACGATCGCCAGCGCGACCCCCCTGGGCGAAGGCAGATCGCCCGATGCCTTCAATTGTTCGTATTTTGAAAGGTCTATCGGTCCCATGTCGTTCGCGTCCTTGCGGCCCGCGGGGCTGCGGGGCACGCCTCGTGCGCCGTCTCCTCCCCGCCGTGATCTGGCCTGATTACGTCCGCCGGCGGCCCGACTTTAGCGATCGCGGGTACTCGTCGCGCAAGTACTCGGCGCCCGTGAAAAAACGCAGCGAAAGGCCGGGAACCGCAGAGAGTCCCGGAGCCCGGCGTGGCGGCCTGCGCGATGCGACCCGATTTTTCCTTGCGTGCTCTGCGTCCCCGCGGTCTCTGCGTCGAAAGAGGTTTCAGCCGAACGGGCGGGCATCGCGCTGCGTCAGGCGGCGCTTCGGGATCGCCCGGGAGCGGTTAGAATCGTTCCGGGAAACGCTGCGCAGAGAGCGGCGGCGCAGCGGCCGGATTCGACGCCCGTGGGACGGCATCCGGCCGGCCCGGATGCTAGAGTCGAACCGATGAAATTCTGCAGCCAGTGCGGCGCCCCGGTGTCGCTGCGCATCCCGGCCGGAGATCTGCTGGCGCGCTACGTGTGCGATGCCTGCGGCGCCGTGCATTACCAGAATCCCAAGCTGGTCATCGGCACGCTGCCCGAGTGGCAGGATCGCATCCTGCTGTGCCGCCGGGCGATCGAGCCGCGCGCGGGCTTCTGGACGCTTCCGGCGGGATTCATGGAGAACGCCGAGACCACCGAACAGGCGGCCGCGCGCGAGACGGGCGAGGAAGCGAGGGCGCGCATCGAGATGGGCGAGCTGTTCTCGCTCATCAACGTCCCGCACATCAGCCAGGTCCATCTCTTCTACCGCGCCCGGCTGCTCGATCTGGATTTCGCGCCCGGTGCCGAGACGACCGAAGTGGCGCTGCTCGGCGAGGACGAGATTCCATGGCCGGAGATCGCCTTCCGTTCGGTCTCGCTCACGCTGCGGCACTACTGGGCCGACCGCCGCAGCGGCAGCTTCCGCTTCCATGCCGAGGACATCCTGCTTCCGCGCTGACCGCCGCCCCGCCCGTCAATCCTCTGCGTCGCGCAGTTCGAAGCGAACCGGCAAATCGACCGCAAATTCCTGACCGCGCAGGCGCTCCGGCAGCGCCGCGCGCGCCGCCGCGCCGGAGATCATCGCCCTCGCCTCGGCATCCAGCACCCGGTGGCCCGACGAGCGCCTGAGCGCGACCTCGCGCGAGCGCCCGTCGGCCGCCATCGTGAGGCGAATTTCCGCCGTTCCCGAGAGACCCTGTTCGCGCGCGGCCGACGGATAGTGCCGGATCACCGCCCGCGCGAGCGCAAAACGGTATTCGCGCAGCGCATCCGGATCGATCCCTCCGGGCTCGCCTTCCGGCGCAGCGAGCACGGCGAGTGCGCGCTCCGGCAGCGGCGGCGCGTTCCCGCGCCGGGAGCCGGGCACCTCCACCGGGTCAGGTGCGCGGGAGGACGCCGTCGCTGCGCCCGGGGGCACCGTCGCGTCCTGGGCCAGCGGGAGGGCCGGCTCGGCGGCCGCTCGCGGCTGGGGAGACGGAGCCGCGGCAGGCCGGCGTGGTGGAATCTGCGCAGCCGGCGGATCCATACGTGGCCTTGCGCGCGAGGGCTGCGGCCGCGCGGTCTCTTTCGCCACCGCCACGGCCGCCGGGGTCGGCGCCGGCATGGGGAGCGTGTGCAACTCGGCGCGCAGCGGCAGCGCCGCGGGTCGCGACACCGGCACGCGCACGCCGGATGCAAGCAGCGCCAGATGCAGCGCCACGGACGCGGCAAGGGCGGCGAAAAGCCGGCGCTCGCCGCGCAGCCGGGTGAGACCGCCAGGGTGCGGACCTTGCAAAATCACGTCGCTCTGCTACGCTTCGAGAGTTTTCGATTTTACCCCGGCCATGGACAGCATTCCGGCGCCGCGCGGCGCCCACCCCCTCATCCTCACCCTCGACGTGCATGGCATGCCGCACCGCTGGGTGAGCTGGCAGCACGCGATCTTCTATTACGCGAAGGACCAGGTCGCCTGGTCGATCGGCAACCATTCCTTCGTCTTCCGTGGCGGCCGCTCGCGGCTGACCGGGGAGCGCTCGGAGGTCGTCGCCAACAGCATCATCGCGATCAAGGGCAAGGCGATCGGCGCCCGCGCCTTCTCGCAGGTTCCGCCGCTCAACAATCGCGAGCTATTTCACCGCGACCGCCATCTGTGCGCCTATTGCGGCGGCGTCTTCCAGGGGACGCGCCTGACCCGCGACCACATCGTGCCGGTCTCGGCCGGGGGACGCAATGCCTGGATGAACGTGGTGACCGCCTGCCGTTCCTGCAATCAGCGCAAGAGTGGCCGCACGCCCGAGCAGGCCGGGATGCAGTTGCTCTACGCGCCCTACGTTCCGAACAAGGCCGAATACCTGATTCTCTGCAACCGCAACATCCTCGCGGACCAGATGGACTTCCTGGTGCGCCACGTGGCCGCGCAGAGCCGCTGGAAGGTTTCCTGACCCGGCCCCGACCGGAATCCCGCCCGATCAGCCCAGCCAGTGCCGTGCGTTGCGGAACATCCGCAGCCACGGCGAGTCCTCGCCCCACTCCGGCGGATGCCAGGACATCTGCACAGTGCGGAAGACGCGCTCGGGATGGGGCATCACGATGGTGAAGCGCCCGTCCTCGCTGGTGAGCCCGGTGATGCCGCCGGGCGAGCCATTCGGATTGGCGGGGTAGCGGGCGGCCGGCTGCCCGCGGGAATCGATGAAGCGCATCGCAACCCGCGCGCGATCGGGTGCCTGCCCGTCCTGGAACTGCGCGCGTCCCTCGCCGTGCGAGACCACCACCGGCAGCCGGCTGCCGGCCATGCCGTCGAAGAAGATCGAGGGACTCGGGAGAATCTCCACCATCGACAGGCGCGCCTCGAACTGCTCGCTGCGGTTGCGCACGAAGCGCGGCCAATCCTGCGCGCCGGGGATGATTCCCGAGAGCTGGCTCATCATCTGGCAACCGTTGCACACGCCCAGCGCGAACGTGTCGGACCGCGCGAAGAACTCGGCGAACTGGGTGCGCAGCCGCGCATCGAACAGGATCGCCTTCGCCCAGCCCTCGCCCGCGCCGAGCACGTCGCCAAAGGAAAACCCGCCGCCGGCGGCCAGCCCCGCGAACTCGCAGAGGCGCACGCGCCCGCAGCGCAGATCGCTCATGTGCACGTCATGCACCGCGAAGCCGGCGCGCTCGAACGCCGCCGCCATCTCGACCTGCCCATTGACGCCCTGTTCGCGCAGGACCGCCACCCGCGGCTGGGCGCCGACATTGACGAGCGGCGCGCTGATGTCGTCCGCGGGGTCGAAGGAAAGCCGCGCGCTCAGCCCGTGGTCGGTCTCGTCGAGCAGGCTCTCGAACTCCTCGTCCGCGCATTGCGGGTCGTCGCGCAGCCGCCGGATCCGGTAGCCGACCTCCGACCACACCTGGGCGAGCCTCGCGCGCCGCTCCTCGAACAGCAGTTTGCCGTTCCTCCACACGCGCACGCGGTCCAGCTCGTTGGGCGCACCGATGAAGTGCACGCAGGCGCCCAGGCCGTGGGAGCGCAGCCGCTGCATGACCTCGGAGCGCTGGCGGTGGCGGATCTGCACGAGCGCGCCAAGCTCCTCGCTGAACAGCCCGGCCATCACACGATCGGTGTAGCGCCCGGCGATCGACTCCGGGCGGCGGTCGATGCCATCGACATCGTTGGTCAGCGGGTCGTAGCAGACCGTGTCGAGATTCACCGAGATCCCGCAGCGCGAGGCGAAGGCCATCTCGCAGACCGCGGCAAACAGTCCCCCGTCGCTGCGGTCGTGGTAGGCGAGCAGCAGATCCCCGCGCCCGAGCTCCTGGATCGCCTCGAAGAATGCCTTCAGCGGCTCGGGCTCGATGTCGGGCGACGAATCGCCGGTCGCCCGCCAGGCCTGCGCGAGCGCCGATCCGCCGAGCCGGTTGCGCCCGCCCCCGAGATCGATCAGCAGCAGTTCGGTCTCGGTGCCATCGGTGAGCAGCTCCGGGGTCAGCGTGGGCCGCACGTCCTCGCAGGGGGCGAAGGCGGTGGCGACCAGCGAGACCGGCGCGACCACTTCGCGCGGCACCCCGCCCTCCTCCCAGCGCGTGCGCATGCTCAGCGAGTCCTTGCCCACCGGAATGCTCACGCCGAGCCGCGGGCAGAAATCCAGAGCGACCGCCTTCACCGTCTCGTAGAGCGCGGCATCGTCGCCGGGATGGCCGGCCGCCGCCATCCAGTTCGCCGACAGCCGCACCCGCTCCAGCGCGCCGATCGACGCCGCGGCGAGGTTGGTGATCGCCTCGCCGATGGCCATCCGGCCCGATGCGGGCGCGTCGAGACAGGCGATCGGCGCGCGCTCCCCGATCGCGAACGCTTCGCCACGACTTCCTTCGAAGCCCATCGAGGTGACCGCGCAGTCGGCCACCGGAACCTGCAGCGGCCCGACCATCTGGTCGCGCGCGGTGAGCCCGCCCACGCTGCGGTCCCCGATGGTGACGAGGAAGGCCTTCGAGGCGACCGCGGGCATGCGTAGCACGCGCAGGCAGGCCTCGCGCAGCTCGATGCCACCGACATCGAAGGGCGCGGGCGCGAGCCTGCGCGTCGCAGCCTCCCGCGTCATCCGCGGCGGCTTGCCGAGCAGCACTTCGAGATCCATGTCCACCGGCGTATCGCCGAAATGGCGGTCGGTCACCGTGAGTTGCCGCTTCTCGCTCGCCGCACCGACCACCGCGAACGGACAGCGCTCGCGCTCGCAGATCGCGCGGAACTCCGCCAGCCTCGCCGGCGCGATCGCAGCCACGTAGCGTTCCTGCGCCTCGTTGCACCACAGCTCGAGCGGCGTCATCCCCGGTTCCTCGCTCGGCACCTCGCGCAGCTCGAAGCGCGCGCCCCGCCGCGCGCCGTCCGCCAGCTCGGGGAAGGCATTCGAGAGCCCGCCCGCGCCCACGTCGTGGATGGCGGCGATCGGGTTGCCGTCGCCGGGCTGCGCGCCGTCGCCGCGCGCTTCACCCATCTGGCGGCAGCGGTCGATCACCTCCTGGGCGCGGCGCTGGATCTCCGGATTGCCGCGCTGGACCGAGGCGAAGTCGAGCTCGGCGTCGTTGGCGCCGGTGGAAAGCGAGGAGGCGGCGCCCCCGCCCAGCCCAATCAGCATGCCGGGCCCGCCGAGCTGGACGAGCAGCGTGCCGGGCGGAAACTGCCGCTTGAAGGCATCGTGTGCGGCGATGTTGCCGATCCCGCCGGCGAGCATGACCGGCTTGTGGTAGCCGCGCAGCTCCCCTCCGACCTCCTGCTCGAAGGTCCGGAAATAGCCGGCGAGGTTGGGGCGTCCGAACTCGTTGTTGAACGCGGCCGCGCCGATCGGCGCCTCGATCATGATCTCGAGCGCGGAGGCGATGCGCGACGGGCGCCCGAAGTCCGCCTCCCACGGCTGCTCGAAGCCGGGGATGCGCAGGTTCGACACGCTGTAGCCGGCCAGACCCGCCTTCGGCCTGGCGCCGCGGCCGGTCGCGCCTTCGTCCCGGATCTCGCCCCCGACCCCGGTCGCCGCACCGGGAAAGGGCGCGATCGCGGTGGGATGGTTGTGGGTCTCAACCTTGGCCAGGATGTGGGTGAGTTCCGTGCGCTGGCGGTAGCGCCCGTCCGGCCCCGGAACGAAGCGCGGCACCGCCGCCCCTTCGATGACACAGGCATTGTCCGCGTAGGCGACCACGGTGCCCTGCGGGCTGCGCCGGTGGGTCTCGCGGATCATCGCGAACAGGGAATGCTCCTGCCGCGCCCCGTCGATGATCCATTCGGCATTGAAGATCTTGTGCCGGCAATGCTCCGAGTTCGCCTGCGCGAACATCATCAGTTCGACGTCGCTCGGATCGCGGCCGAGGCGCGAGAAGGCCTCGGCCAGATAGTCGATCTCGTCCGCGGACAGCGCCAGCCCCATCGCCGCGTTCGCCTCGACGAGCGCCTCCCGCCCGCGCGCGATCACCGGGACGCGCCGCATCGCCCGCGCCAGGACATGGCGGAACAGCGCATCCGCCGCCTGCGCCGGATCGAGCACCGCCTCGGTCATGCGGTCGTGGATGAGGGGCGCCAGCGCACGGATGGCCTGCGCGTCGAGGACCGCGGCGGGATGGAAGCGCCAAGCGATGGCACGCTCGATCCGCCGCACCGCGCCGAAGCCGCACTGATGCGCGATGTCGGTCGCCTTGGACGACCACGGCGAGACCGTCCCGGGGCGCGGCGCGACCAGCAGCAGTGCGCCGCCCGCGTCCGCCTCGCGTTCCGGCACCGAAAGCAGTTGCCGCAGCCTTTCCAGGTCGCCGGCCGAAAGCTCGCCGTCGACCTCCACGAGGAAGCGCTGCTCTGCGGCGATGCGCCCGAGCGCGGGCACGGCACGCCGGGCACGCTCGGCGAGCCGCGCGAGTCGACCTTCGGAGAACGCGGCCGGACCGCGAAAGCTGAGCACCTGTGGCATGACGGAGGCCGTCCGGGAAGAATCGGATTATCCACGAAACCGCGCCTGGCGCAGGCGGACGCGGTCTTCGCGTTCCCCCCTCGCCCGGCCCTCGGCGATCCCGGACCCTCCCGGAACTCGCGCAAGGTCCGCGCAACGCGCGCGAACCGCGGAGCGGGCGCGCGATAGGCGAAGCCCATTGCGCCGCGGGGCGGGACACATTCGGCGGATCACGCTGCGCCAATCCGCCCTACGAAACCTGGAACCCGAAACCCGGGAACATACCGGCTCCCGGGCCGTCACCGCTTGTCGTGCAGCGCGAGCTCCATCCGCAGGACGCCGGGCTCGAGCGCAGGCTCAAGCGTGAAGCCCAGGCGGGTGGCCAGTTTCTGCATGGGCGCATTGTCGAACAGGGTCTCGCCGGCGATGCGGGCGGTGCCGCGCGAACGGCAATAGGCGATCAGCTTGCGCATGAGGAGCGCGCCCAGCCCCTTCGCCTTCAGGTGCGAGCGCACGATCACCGCGAACTCGGCTTCCGTATTGTCCGGATCGGTGACCGCACGCGCCACGCCCAGCGTTTCCCAGTCCCCGCCCGCGCTCTGCACGAGTGCGACGAACGCCATCTCGCGGTCATAGTCGATCTGCGTGAGCCGCGCGAGCTGTGAGCTCTGGAGCTCCCGCAGGGGCACGAACACGCGCATGCGCACGTCCTCGGGATCGAGGCGCGCGAAGAAGCGCAGGTGACGCTCGCCGTCCTCGGGGCGGATCGGGCGCAGCAGCACCCGTTCGCCGCCCCAGTCGATCCATTCCTCCAGCTCCTTCGGATACGGCCGGATCGCCATCCGGCCCACGCCTCGCCGCGCCGGCCGCGCCAGGCGCATGCGCGCGTCGAGCGCGATGACGCCGTCCGCATCGGCCAGCAGCGGATTGATGTCGAGCTCGACGATCTCGGGGATGTCCGCCATCATCTGCGAGACCTTGACCAGCGTGAGCCGGAGGGCATCGAGATCGGCGCCCGGATGGCCGTCATAGCCGCCGAGCAGGCGCGCGACACGGGTGCGCCGGATCAGGTCGCCGGCGAGCGTTCCGTTCAGGGGCGCGAGTCCGACCGCCCGGTCGGCGACGATCGACGCCGCGGTGCCGCCCTGCCCGAAGACCACGGCGGGACCGAAGACGGGGTCCGCCACGGCGCCGGCGATGAGCTCCTGCGCGCCCGTCCGGTTCACCATCCGCTGCACGGCGAAGCCGCGCAGCCGGGCGTCGGGGCGCAGCGTGCGCAGCCGCCTGCGCAGCGCACGCACCGCCCCGCGCACCTCTCCGGCCGACTCCAGCTCGAGGGCCACGCCGCCGACCTCGGAGCGGCGCGCCAGTTCGTCGGAGACGATCTTGACCACCACCGGAAAGCCCAGGCTCATGGCGATCTCCACCGCCTGCCGGCCCGAGCGCGCGATGTGGGTCTCGACCACCGGGATGCCGTAGGCCCTCAGCACCGACTTCGCCTCCGGCTCCGAGAGCAGACCGCGGCCGCGCGCGAGCGCCGAGCGCACCAGCGCGCGGGCGAGCGCGGTGTCCGGCTCGAAGCCCTCCTGCAGCGAAGGCGGAACTTCCATCAGCAGGTCGCGGTTGCGCCGGTGTTCGACGATCTCGAGGAAGGCGCCGACCGCCTTCTCGGGCGTGTCGTAGGACGCCAACCCGGCGCGGGCGCAGGCTTCCCGCGCCGGCGCCATCGTGTCCCCGCCCAGGAAACAGGCGAACACGTTGCGCCGCGCGCCCGCGGCCACCGGCACGAGCGCCGTGGCCACCTCCCCCGCGGCGACCCGCGCATTGGGCGTGTGGATCACCAGCACCGCGTCGGCGCCCGCGTCCTCCAGCACGGCGTTCAGGACCTCGGCATAGCGTCCGGGCGCGGCATCACGGGCGAGAGCGACCGGATTTTCCGCGCTTCCCCGGGCCGCACCGAGCGCGCGCAGCCGCTCGCGGGTCGCCGCGTTCAACCGAGCCGGTGTGCCGCCGCGCCGGATCAGCGCGTCGATCGCCATCACGCCCGGACCTGCGCCATTGGCGATCACGCACAGGCGCTCGCCGGCGAGCGGGCGCGCATTGGTCACGGTCTCGACCGCGCCGAACAGTTCCTCCGTCGAGGAAACTTGCAGCATCCCCGCGCGCCTCACGGCCGCATCGAACACCTCGTCGGGTCCGGCCAGCGCGCCCGCCGCGAGGCGCGGGCCGCGAGATGCGGAATCCGGCGGCGCCTCACGCCCGATCCTGAACACCACCACCGCCTTGTTGCGCGCGGCCGCGCGCGCCGCAGACATGAACTTGCGCGCCGCGCCCACCTCGCGTACGAGGAGCAGGATCGCGCGGGTGTCGGCGTCGCTCGCGAGGTAGTCGAGACAATCGCCGAAGTCGATGTCCGCGGCATCCCCCAGCGAGACGAATTTCGAGAACCCGATGCCCCGGCTGCGCGCCCAGTCGAGCACCGCCTCGCCCATCGCGCCCGAGTGGGTCACGAAGGCGAGCGAACCCGGGCTCGCGCAGGTGTGCGCCACGCTCGCGTTGAGCCCGGCCCCGGGGACCAGCAGCCCGAGGCTGTCGGGCCCGAGGATGCGCACGAGGTGAGGGCGCGCGGCTTCGAGCATGCGCGCCCTCGGGCTCTCGCCCCAATGGGGCGCGGCGCCGGTGACGCCGGCCGTGAGCACGACGACTGCCCTGGTCCCGCGCCTGCCCAGTCGCGCCACCAGCCGGGGAACCGTTACGGGTTGCGTGGCGATGATGGCGAGATCCGGCACCGCCGGCAGATGATCGACGTCGGGATAGGCCTCGATGCCGTCGATGGAGGCGTATTTCGGATTGACCGGGAACAGCGGCCCCTTGAACCCGCAGGCGCGCATGTTGCGCATCACGACCGATCCGGCGCGCTCAGGCCGGAGCGAAGCGCCGATGACCGCGACCGAGCGCGGCTGGAAGAGGCGATTGAGATTGCGGATCGACATGGAGAGCGCCGCGGCCGCGATCGTAGCGCATTCCGCATTCCCGCGCCTCCGGTATGATGGCCGGCCCCGAGCCGGCGCGTCCCGCGATGATCCGCATCTACGGCATCCGCAACTGCACGACCATGAAGAAGGCCTTCGCGTGGCTGGACGCGCGCGGCGTGCGCTACGCTTTCCACGACTACCGCAAGTCGGGCGTCCCCGCAGGCGAACTCGAGCGCTGGATCGCGCAACTGGGCTGGCGCAGCCTGCTCAATGCGCGCGGCACGACCTGGCGGCGGATCCCGGAGACCGGGCGCGAGAATCTCGACGATGAGCGCGCGCTGGCGCTGATGCGCGCATGGCCGGGCGCGATCCGGCGTCCGCTGCTCGACACCGGGGCGCGGCTCCTGGCGGGCTTCGATCCCGCGTTGTATGCGAGATTCATCGCTGCGGGCGCGTCGGATGACTGACCTGCGGGGGCGCGTTTGAGCGTTTC
>Ga0210044_10006837_pt1 | contig 14852 bp, 13 predicted proteins | sample CryGey13umfilter_2_FD_183959 | JGI IMG/M metagenome (GOLD analysis project Ga0210044, IMG submission 183959) | Groundwater microbial communities from aquifer in Utah, USA - Crystal Geyser 4/9/14 3 um filter (SPAdes) (version 2) | ecosystem: Environmental > Aquatic > Deep subsurface >...
AAGGTATCTGGCCAGTTTCTTCGAGGGAGGGGTAAAATGCCTGGTGCACACTGATGGGAATGGACTCCCCAGTGGTGCGGTTTACCTGGGTGCTCGTGATGTGGATATGCCCCCAAAAGCCGAAAATCTTCTCGCCAATTTGGTGCTTGAATCCCGTGATAACCGCCGACGCTACAATCATAACCGATAGACTCAGCGCTATCGCCACCACGGCGATTCTTATGATCAGACCTGAAAATGATTGCCTTTTGACTGAGGCCACCCGTTTGGCAATAAATAGCTCGAGGTTCATGCGGGCAAATATATTCCTTTTACCGGCTGTATCTATTTTTCAAAAAAATAAACGATTAGGCATTCCTGGCTGCTTCGCAGCACAAGCCGGGAGAGTTTCCCGGCAAGGAGAAATTATTTAAAAATGAAGCCGGATTGTGCACCATGGATATTCATTCTTGGCAGCATTAGTTGGCCGTTATTGGCAGTTGGTTATTTTTGCGGCTTCGCCGGAATGGCCCGGCAGGGTCAGGCAAATAAGACCGCGGTTGATATTTCTGAATCCATTCAAAATGAAAATGAATTTTATTGAAGAATTAAGGTGGAGAAACATGCTCCACCAAATGTCGGAAGGTGCGAATGAGCATTTGAATACGGGCGTCAGAACGGGTTACATCGGCTTTGACCCTACCGCCCCATCGCTCACCCTCGGCAACTATGTGCAAATAATGATATTGCGGCTGTTCCAGCTATCGGGCCACCGCCCTATCGTGCTGATGGGCGGCGCAACAGGCCGCATAGGAGACCCTTCAGGCAAAGACAAAGAGCGCGACCTGAAACCCATCGAGGAACTGGAGGCCAACATCGAACGGCAACAAAAACAGGTGCAAAAATTTCTCGACTTCGGCGCCGGAAGCAACGGCGCCAGACTCTACAACAACTACGACTTTTACAAAAACATGGACGTTTTGTCGTTTCTCCGCAACGTGGGCAAAACGCTTACGGTGAACTACATGCTCTCCAAAGAAAGTGTGCAGAAAAGGTTGGACACGGGCATTTCATTCACCGAGTTTAGCTACCAGCTTTTGCAGGCTTACGATTTCCAGTGCCTGTACAACAAGTTCGGATGCACGGTGCAAATGGGAGGTAGCGACCAATGGGGCAACATCACCGCAGGCACGGAATTCATCAGGCGAAACCTCGGCGAAAAAGCGCACGCCATCACCACACCCCTGCTCACCAAAACCGACGGCTCCAAGTTCGGGAAATCGGAGCAGGGCAATATTTGGATGGATGCGGAAATGACTTCACCCTACAAATTCTATCAGTTCTGGATAAACGCTGCCGATACCGATATTCCACTTTTTACCCGCTATTTCACGCTGAAACAACGCGCGGAAATCGAGGCGGTTGAAAAGGAACATGCCAATAATCCCCAAGCCCTGAAACGATTACTGGCCGGGGAACTCACCGTGCGCGTGCATTCACAGGAGGCCTTCGAGTCGGTGCAAAAAGTGTCGGAGCTTTTGTTCAACAGCCGGGCATCCAAAGAAACGCTGCTGCAATTGAGTTCAAATGAGCTGGCCACCGTGGTGGAGGAAATCCCCAGTTTTACCATACAAAAAGACGCCCTTGCCGCCGGCGTGAGCATCGTGGACCTGTTGACGGAACTCGCACCAATTACCGCCTCCAAAGGTGAGGCAAGGCGGGCAATCATAGGCCAGGCCGTTTCCGTGAACAAGGAGAAAATTCAAGACCCGGAATCCTCCATCAGCCACGAATCCCTTTTGCACGGCCGTTACATTATGATAGAAAACGGGAAGAAGAATAAGTTCATGCTCGTCGCCAAGTAACGTCTTATTGCTGTTTCAACACCTATAATTATGGAGGTTCTCTTTTACATAATGATGAGTATGGGAATTGATGGGGTTCCTCAATTTGCCCTACCATCTGCTGATACTCTTCCGGTCATCAACTGTGCTTTCGAACCTGCTGTTTTCATACACGAATACAGGGGTGGTCAACAAATGAAAGATTGGCGCCGGGAAGTCACTTTACCAGTGGCAGGCAGATTTGTGGAAGAAAGCCATTATGTGACGGACGAAGATAAATTCCCCGGCGGAAGGTTGTTTGCTAAAACATCGAACGAAGGCATGGAGCGCCATTTGATGCATTCACTCGAGTTGTACCGAGAATATGACCCTTCCATCACCTTTGATGAACTCTATGGCCAACCCTGGCAACGTAAATGGACACCGGCAGAAAACGGCCAAATCGGGCAGGGAAGCATTGGCGCTATTCAAACGGAGATACTCTCTTCCGATGAGGAAATGTGGCTGCTCACTATGATGTGGGGGAAGAATCAAAAGCCGGAGCCTGGTACAAAATTCCTGTTGCGGGCCAATGGGAAATCCGTGGTGGTAGCCGCCGGTTTTGAGACCGGGCCAAGTGATAAATCATATCTTGGAGGCATCACCCGTGAAGTGCATAAATGGCTTGGAACAGATAACCAATCTCGCATTGAAATCTCTTTGCTCAAAGACCAGGACGTAAAATCAGGTCCCGTTAATTGCGCTCAATAAGAGATTAGGTAGCTTTGCCCAGGGTAAAACCGAAAGTAGAACCGATACCTTCAGTACTCCGCAAATTGATGGTCTGATTGTGGGCCTCCACGATGTGTTTCACGATGGCGAGGCCCAGCCCCGACCCACCTTGTTCCCGGCTTCGGCTTTTGTCCACCCGGTAAAACCGGTCGAAGACGTATTTCATGTGCTCCGCCGGTATTCCTATCCCATCGTCGGCCACTTCCACGAGAATGTTCCTGTCCATGTCGTAAAAACCGACCTTCGTCACCCCACCTTCTTTGCCATATTTGATTGAATTCAGCACGAGATTCATCAGCACTTGCCGGATGTAATCGCTGTCGGCGTTTACCATGTAATGTTGGTCGGCCCCTTGTTTGAAGACGAGGGTGATGTTTCGTTTTTCTGCCTTCATCTCTAAATCCTCAAACACTTCACCTGCCAACTCCCGAATATCGAAGGTCTGGCAGTCGAGCAGCAGGTCACCCGATTCTAATCGGGAGATGACCTGAAGGTCTTCCACAATTGTATTAAGCCGCTCCACATTTTGGGCAGCGCGCTTCAAAAATTTCTTACGGACGTGTGGGTCTTTGCGAGCGCCATCTAACAGGGTTTCCAAATAACCCTGGATGTTAAAAATGGGTGTTTTGAGTTCGTGCGAAATATCGCCCAGAAACTTGCGGCGGTAATGTTGCCAGGCTTTGAGTTGTTCAATTTCGGCAGTCTGTGTTATAGCCCATTGCTCCACTTCTTTTTCCACCTGGTCGAGGATGTCAGTTTTCACATCCACAAACTCCTGCTTTTCACCCACCTGCATTTTATGGTGGTGGATGCTCTTGTAAATGACTTTGATTTTTCGGTAAATGTAACGATTGATGTAAAACAGAGTGGTTCGGTAGGCTAACACAAACGTCAAAATGCCTGCAAGCAAGCTGAACCACCACTTGCCTTCAGCAACATGAAATAATACCAGAGTCTGAATCACCGCTGAGACACCTATTGAAATTATCAGAGCCGAAAGAAATGCCACCTGGCGTGGCGTCGGGTTTTTAAGAACATATCTCGAAAGTAAATCCATGGAAGATATGGCTGGTGCTACCGCTTGTTTTTTTCGTACGGGGCTTCGCCCCAAAAAAGAGGCTGACTAAAACTCAAAACGGTAGCCAATTCCTTTAATAGTTTTGATGTATTTATCCCCAATCTTTTGCCGGAGTTTGCGGATGTGTACGTCAATGGTTCTGTTGCCCACGATGACATCGCTGCCCCAAATCTTTCTGAATATTTCATCGCGGGTAAATACCTTACCGGGCCTGCCAGCCAGCAAATACAAAAGTTCGAACTCTTTTTTTGCCAATTCTATTTTTTCCTTGCCCCGCAGCACGAGCACCCTCTCTTTGTCCACAACTAAATCCCCGGCGGTGAAGGACACCTGCTCATCATTGTCTGCCGATTGTTTACCCCTGCGTAATAGCGCATTCACACGGCTCATCAGCACCCGCGGTTTGATGGGCTTTGTAATATAATCATCCCCACCTACATCCAACGCCGCAATTTGTGAATAGTCCTCTGCTCTCGCCGTAAGAAAGGCGATGAGTGTATTGTCAAATTCGGGATTGTCCCGAATGGCACGGCACACCCCTACCCCATCCATTTGGGGCATCATAATATCCAGAATAATGAGACGGGGTTTTTCAACAATAGCTTTCTTCACTGCCTCATCGCCGTTGCTGGCGGTAATTACAGTGTAGCCCTCTTTTTTCAGATTGTAAGAAAGGATTTCGAGAATGTCGGGCTCGTCGTCAACCACCAGGATCTTAACGTTTTCCATGCATTAAGGATTTGTAAATCCGGCGCAAAGGTATAGGGCAATGACTACCGGCATTTTAAGCCAGGATAAAGTAATTGTTAACTTTTCGATTGGGAGAGATGCAGGACATCCAATATGCTGCCATAAACCGGCCCCGGCAGATTCTGGAGGAAATGGTCCAAATCTACCCATTCGGCCAACTCGATATCTTCTTCCCGTTGGGGAGTGAGTGATGCATCAACCGCTTCCATTTTATACCAAAAAGTAGTCTTCAGGATTCTCTTTCCATTTAGCTGGTAGGTGTGATGAGTTTTGCAAAGCAACATTCCGAGGCTGAGTTGCTTAAGTCCTGTTTCTTCATTCACCTCCCGGAGGGCAGCCTCTTCCGGCGTTTCGCCTTTGTCTATTTTGCCTTTAGGCAAATCCCAGTTATCCCGGCGAAAAATCACGAGTATTTGCCCTTTATTGTTGTAAACCACACCACCCGCAGCACCGATGCACTCATAAATACTTTGAAAATCGACCCACATTTTTTCTACTTCTGTGGAAAACAATGCAGCGTAGGCAAACCGAGAGGACTTTTCTAATTGGTCCACCACATTCATTAGAAATTTCCTTTTCCCTGCATAAAAAAGATGTAGCGCTTCGCCTTTTTCCGGGCCGGAAAAATTCAATTCCTCTTTCGTACCTAAGTAAAGGGGAGTGCCATTAATGTAGATTTTGTACATTTGCCAACATTTTTAAAAATCAAGAAGCAACAATGGCCGCTACATTCAGCGGCCGGCGTCGTCCCCGAAAGTTTTAAAGCATTGAACATCGCATCAGAAGTAGCAAAAAAACTGCTGCAAATAAACGCAATAATGCTTAGCCCACAAAAGCCGTTTACCTGGGCTTCGGGGATACTCTCCCCCATTTATTGTGACAACAGAATCATCCTGGCACATCCCGAAATCCGGGATTATATCAAAAGCTGCCTCGTAGAGAAATCGAAGGAATTTGGCAAAATAGACGCAGTAGCCGGCGTGGCAACTGCCGGCATTCCCCACGGGGCACTTTTGGCCGACACTCTTGGCCTTCCGTTTGCATATGTGCGCAGCAAGGCCAAGGCACACGGACGGCAAAACACCATCGAGGGCGAACTGAATGGCACGGAAAAAGTGCTTTTGGTGGAAGACCTCATATCTACTGGCGGTAGTAGTCTGGCTGCTTTGGAAGTCCTCAGGGATGCGGGGTGTACGGTAGCCGGAGTATTGGCTATTTTTTCTTACAACTTTGAAAAAGCTACCAGAGCTTTTGAAAACGCAGGTTGCAAATTGGCTACACTTTCAAATTACGACATACTAATACGGGAAGCTTTGGCGAGTAAATACATAAACCTGAATGATGTGGATTTGCTCACCACCTGGCGAACCAAAGCCGGGCGTTGAACCTTAATTATTTCACCAACTTCCCGCAACTGTTCTCCGCAGTTTGAGGGAATCAAATGCACCACAGAATGTCCATGATTAATAATCATTCTGAATTGTTCCTCAAAGATTACCTCAACAATGCCTCTCCCACCGGGTTCGAAGCCAAGGGCCAGCAATTATGGCTAAAATACCTGAAGCCCTACGTAGATGAGCAGCACTTAGATAATTATGGCTCAGCCTACGGCGTCATCAATCCGGGCACGGGTTATAAGGTCGTCATTGAGGGCCACGCCGATGAGATTTCCTGGTTTGTCAATTTTATCACCGATGAGGGGTTCATCAACGTTATCAGAAATGGGGGCAGCGACCACCAGATAGCCCCTTCCAAGCGGGTGAATATTCAAACGGAAAAAGGTATCGTCAAAGGGGTGTTCGGATGGCCTGCCATTCATACCCGGCAGGCAGAAGATAAGTTGACGCCAAAATCGGACAACATTTTCATCGACGTTGGCGCAGATGATAAAAAAGAGGTGCTCGAAATGGGCATCCATGTGGGGTGCGTCATAACCTATGAAGACGAATTGATGATGCTCAACGACCGTTATTACGTCGGGCGGGCTTTGGACAACCGCATGGGTGGTTTTTGTATCGCAGAAGTTGCGCGTCATCTTCACGAAAACAAAATCAAACTCCCCTACAGCTTGTATATCGTCAATTCAGTGCAAGAAGAAATAGGCCTCCGGGGCGCACAGATGGTGGCCGATTCCATCAAACCAAACGTAGCCATTGTCACTGATGTGACGCACGATTCTAACACGCCACTGATTGAGAAAAAAGTGGTGGGTGACGTGAAATGCGGCAAAGGCCCTTCAGTCACTTATGCCCCCGCCGTGCACAATAAATTGAGGGAACTCATCATCAACACAGCCAAAGAAAATGAAATTGCTATTCAATTAGAAGCAGCTTCCCGCTCTACCGGTACCGACACCGACGCTTTTGCATATAGCAATGGTGGCGTGCCTTCCGCTCTCATTTCGCTGCCGCTGCGGTACATGCACACAACCGTGGAAATGGCCCACAAATCGGACGTGGAAAGCGTGATTAAGCTCATTTATCAATGTCTGCTCAAAATCGAGCATGGCCACAATTTCAAATACTTTTAGTCCAGGTATAGAAACCCTGAAACCAAAAGGATACATCGGCCGGAGAGCGGATGTATCCTTTTTTCGTTTCAGCATTATATTGCCTGAACAGTTCTTTTGAAAAGCTGAGCAGTGTAGAACCCAAAGGCGTTTTTCTTTAACATCGCTAAGTGGTTTCATCTATTGTCCAGGCCAGTTTATGACCAGTAACGACCACCGCAGAATGTATTCAAATTTACAAATAAGTCGTACCCTTGTAAAAAACGAAGGGATAATGAACACCTTTCAACGGACTGTATCACACGAAGCTATTGAAACCGAATGGTCGGAAATTCAGGCCGCCCAAGCTACCCCTGCATTGTTCCGCCCATTGTACAACCGCTATTTTGAGCCAATATTCCATTTTATTTACAAACGCACACTGGATGAATCGCTGACGTCTGACCTGTGTTCCCAGGTTTTTCTAAAAGCCATGCAACGACTTGGAGGGTACACCTTTCGGGGAGTGCCGTTTTCCGCCTGGCTATTCCGCATTGCCAGCAATGAAGTAGCCCAGTATTATCGCCATTCCAATAAACGCAGAGTGGTGGCTTTGGAAGACTCCTTCATCACAGGGATATTGGATGACAAGGATGAAAGCGATTGCCGGGACCGCTACCGCGATGCCATGATTGTTGCATTGGATGACCTCCCTGAGCATGACCTCCAGATTATTGAGATGCGATTCTTTGAACAACGCCCCTTTAAAGAAATAGCCTGCCTGCTGGACATCACCGAGAGCAACGCCAAGGTGCGCACCTACCGCGTGCTGGAGCGCATCAAGAAAATAATGTCGAAAGAGCTTGGAGAAAACTTATAATGCCAGCCTTTTGCTGGCACAGAAAATAATGAGTTATGAAACATAATTACGACATCCGATTGAACCCAAAGGGTATTTCAAAAAGTGAAATAGCCCGGCACAAGGATTTTAATACCCTGCTCAGCAAATACAACCAACTACCTCAAAAGCAGCCACTGCTGCGGCGCATCGTTTACCTTGGAACAGGCATAGCAGCCGTCATTGCCTTGGTATTTTTTGCCGTGCAGATATTCAATCCAAACGATAACACTCCCACTTCCCATGAATATTTTGCTGCCCAGCCCTACATCCATCCACCGTTGGACCACATAAAACCGAATTTTAGTACGTTCAATATCGATGCGTCCACAGGTGGCGTATTCGAAAACCTGGGAGGCTCAAAACTCACGGTGCCGGCAGCGGCTTTTGTGAGCCACGCAGGGGAACCAGTGCACGGAGAAGTCATGTTGCATTACCGGGAGATGCACGATTTCGTGGATTTCTTTCTTTCCGGCATCCCAATGAGCTATGATTCGGCTGGCGTACAATACACCCTCGAAAGTGCTGGGATGATTGAGATGTTTGCAGAGCAAGATGGTAAAAGAATAAATATGGCTCCCGGAAAATCCATCGGTGTGGAATTGATTTCACGGGTAAATGTGGCTCCTTCTCTTGGCGTTCCTTCAGGATACAATATCTATAAATTGAATGTGGACAAAAGAAACTGGGAATACCGGGAAATCGACCACATGGCCATCATCAGCGAGGGCATCGAATCCACAACCCTCAACGAAACCAGCCCCCTCTACCCCGCCCGAAAAGAACTACAGGAAAAAATGAAGGCCATTACAATTTCGGAGGCGACCGAAATGGCGGCAATCGAAGCCAGCATACCAAAATTTCAGAAACCCATTCAACCCCAAAAAGCAAACGGTTCTAAGCATGTGTTCGACCTCGATTTTTCCGACCTCCGAAACCCCAATGATACTGGCGAGTATGCCGATGCACAGCGGGAGCTGGCTGGACTCTATCTGCAGTATGAAAAAATGCTTTGGCAAGTCAGTCCGCAATCGAACATCACCCCAGAGCAATTGAAGAAGAGTTTCAGCTCGGTGACAGGCATCCGCATCCGCAAACTGAATGCCCGCGACTTTGAACTCTCCCTGAGCAAAGGTGATTCCCAGTTGGTCGTAGTAGCCAACCCTGTACTTTCGGGCCACGATTACGACAAAGCCCTCACTGAGTTCAACAAAGAGCTGGCAGCGTGGGACCAACAAAACGCTGGCCGGGAAGCCCGGCTCAAGACGCAAAAAGAGGAACTCTTGCGCAAGATTGCGAAGCAAAAGGAACTCGCCAATCTGGCTTATGAGGAAAAGTTGCAATCCCTCCAGAACCAAGGACTCGCCGACGTAGCTACCGACGAAATTATTAAACACAAGGTCATCAACCGGTTCCAGGCCACCGGCTTCGGTATCTGGAATTGCGACCGGCCGCTTCCACCTTACATCGCCCGTGTGAAAGCCACATTTAAGGACCAGCACAATAACCCATACAATTACATGACGGGCTACTTGGTGGACAAAAGCCGCAATACGGTGAGCCGGATGATGGTCAAACAAAACATGACCTTTGCCTTCAACCGCAACTCCGACAACCTCTTCTGGATTATCACTAAGGACAATAAAATCGCCGTATTCAGGCCAAATGATTTTAAAGGCATCAAAAAAGAAGACGATGCATATACTTTCGTCCTCGATAAAATCGAGCGGGAAATTATAGACGAAAAGGACGTCAGAGAGCTACTTTCTCTGTAGCGATTTTAAGAGTACGGTGGGCACTCATTCCTGTATTTCGCACATCCACTTTCTTTAAGCATAACTAACTCTCATTCATAGCAAAGGCTTGCACCAGTAATGGGCAGGCCTTTTTTATCGGGTATATCTAATTCTTACTTTCTGAAATTGGGAGCCACCTCCAAATCCTTCACTTCCGGTCGGTGAAGGTAGAATCCCTCTCCGGATTTCACGCCCATTTTACCGGCTGTCACCATGTTCACCAGCAACGGACAAGGTGCATATTTCGGATTGCCAAAACCTTCGTGAAGAACCTGCAAAATGGCAAGACATACATCGAGGCCGATGAAGTCAGCCAATTGTAAGGGCCCCATTGGATGCGCCATGCCCAACTTCATGACTGTGTCTATTTCTTCTACACCGGCTACACTTTCGAACAAGCTGTAAATCGCCTCATTGATCATGGGCATCAAAATACGGTTGGCCACAAAGCCCGGATAATCGTTAACTTCCACCGGCACCTTTCCCAACTGCCTCGATAATTCCATAACCTCAAAGGTAACATCATCGGAGGTAGCATATCCGCGAATCACTTCCACTAATTTCATCACTGGGACGGGGTTCATAAAGTGCATACCGATGATCTTTTCGGGGCGGGAGGTTACTGCAGCGATTTTCGTGATGGAAATGGAGGAGGTATTGGTTGCCAAGATGGTACCTGTCGGCGCCACCTCATCTAATCGCCGGAAAATTTTGGTCTTCAGTTCTATATTTTCCGTGGCAGCTTCCACAATAATTCCCGCTTCGGTGGTAGCAGCAGCCATATCGGTAAAGGTGATGATGTTGGCCAGAGTGGCAGTTTTCACATCTTCTGTAATTGTTTCTTTCGCCACCATCCTATTTAGATTTTTGGTGATGGTAGCCATTGCATTGCTTAGAGCATCCTGAACTACATCCACAAGTTGTACCCGATGGCCATTCATGGCAAAAACTTGCGCAATACCATTGCCCATGGTACCTGCTCCTATGACGGTCACTTTTTTCATGGCGTAATTTGATGATTTTGTTTGTTGAGAGAATCAGGAATCTATTTCACGGAATAAGTCCCAGATTTGCCCATCGGGCGTTTTGGCGGATATGACCACCATACTGTTCTTTACCGGATGGATAAACCGTAGCGACCGGCAATGAAGATAGATGGAGCCATCTTTGCTTTTCTTTTCCGACCTGTATTTCACATCACCTTTAATAGGACAACCAGTTTTCGACAATTGGGCCCTGATTTGGTGGGGTCTGCCGGTGACGGGTTTTACCTCTAATAAATAATTGGTCCCCAATTCCCCAATGAGGTTATAATCCAAATCCGCTTGTTTGGCATCCTTTGAACGGTTGCTCTGAGTGTCAAAGGCCTTTGAAACATTGAGGTCTTTATCCTTCAGTATATAGTGTGTAAGATGCCCTGTGATGGGATCCGGCCGCCGGGAGGTAATGGCCCAGTAGGTTTTCTCCACCTGCCGGTCTGCAAAAAGGTGGTTCATCCTTTCGAGGGCTTTGCTGGTGCGTGCAAAAATCGTAACCCCGCTCACCGGCCTGTCGAGCCGGTGAATGACGCCGAGAAAAACATCTCCCGGTTTGCCATATCTATCTTTGATATACGCCTTAACCATATCGCTCAACGACGAATCGCGGGTTTTGTCCCCGTGAACCAGAATTCCGGCCGGCTTGTTCACAGCGATAAGATGGTTATCTTCGTAAATAATTTCCATTCTAATATTTTAATGGACGGCAAAAGTATGAAATTAACACTTGGATTTTCCCCCTGCCCTAACGACACTTTCATCTTCGATGCTCTCGTTCATGGCAAGATTGATACAGAAGGTTTCGCTTTCGACGTGGTCATGGCCGATGTGGAAGAATTGAACCGGCTTGCATTCGCCCAAAAGCTGGATGTCACCAAACTCAGCTTCCATGCCTTTGCACACCTCATCGACCATTACGCGTTGCTCGATGCCGGTAGTGCTTTGGGAAACAACTGTGGACCCTTGTTGATAGCCAGACAGACGATGCGCAAAACGGAAATTGAGCAAGCCAAAATCGCTATCCCCGGCAAATACACCACAGCCAATCTGCTGCTGAGTCTGGCATATCCGGGAGCGAAAAACAAAGTCACCTTATTATTCTCGGATATTGAAGACGCTGTGTTGAGTGGAGAAGTAGATGCAGGACTCATTATCCACGAGAACCGGTTTACTTACATGAACAAGGGGCTTATCAAAATCATGGACCTCGGTGAGTATTGGGAAGGAAATTATAAAATGCCAATTCCGTTGGGTGGCATCGCCATCCGTAGGTCCATCGACGCAGAGGTACAGCAAAAATTCAACAAGATTTTACGGGAAAGTGTGGAATACGCTTTGAAAAATCCCGAGGCCTCAAATGAATTCGTTAGACAAAATGCACAAGAAATGGAGTGGTACGTAATGAATCACCACATTAAATTATACGTAAACGATTTCACTATTAGCCTTGGAACGACAGGAAGAAGCGCCATATACAAGCTATTCAAAGTCAGTAGAGACAAGAAAGTTCTTCCTTTTTACGAAGAAAAAATCTTTTTAAATTAAGACTTATTTTAATTTTTGGCACAAATGTTGTAAAATCTTAAAGCGTGTAAGTTTTGGTTAAAGAATTGTAAGATTCGTTTTTTGAGCCCGGGTGCATCCCGGGCTTTTTTTTTGCTTTTGCCAAGTTGAATGCACTTTCTGATGTTTATAGTTTTCAAAAATATGCGAGTGCTCACCACCCATCTGGTACCAGCCAATTATCTTTGCCCGCACTTTACTTAACTCATACATTTAAAACAAAACAACCATGGTAATAGCCGTACCAAAAGAAATCAAATCCGACGAAAACCGGGTAGCGCTGACACCTGCTGGTGCACTGGAATTGAGCAAAAGAGGCCACGAAGTTTACGTTCAAAAAAGCGCTGGTGTAAACAGCGGCTTCGAAGACAACAGATACGAAGAAGCCGGGGCCAAAATTCTTCCGGCAATGGAAGATTGTTACACAAAGGGGGAAATGATTATGAAGGTCAAAGAGCCCATTGAGAAAGAGTATAAGCTCATCAGCAAAGGGCAGTTGGTGTTCACCTATTTTCACTTTGCATCGTACCGGCCGTTGACAGACGCCATGATCAAAAGTGGCTCGATTTGCCTGGCATACGAAACCGTGGAATTGCCCGATCGCAGCCTGCCACTACTTATCCCCATGTCGGAAGTTGCGGGCCGCATGGCCGTGCAGGAAGGTGCCAAATACCTGGAGCGTCCCATGGGCGGCAGAGGTATTTTGCTGGGTGGAGTACCGGGTGTTCGTCCGGCCAAGGTTCTGGTACTGGGAGGGGGAATCGTTGGTACTCAGGCTGCAAAAATGGCTGCAGGTCTGGGTGCCACAGTCACCATTCTCGATATTAACCTCGACCGCCTGCGATACCTTGCTGACGTGATGCCCGCCAACGTCACCACAATGTTTTCGACCGAATTGAACATCCGTCAGCTTATTAAAGAGCATGACCTCATCGTCGGAGCGGTTCTAATTCCGGGAGCCAAAACTCCCCACCTCATCACTCGCGACATGCTCAAAGAAATGGGCACCGGCACCGTTCTGGTGGACGTCGCCGTGGACCAGGGCGGATGCTTTGAAACGACAAAGCCCACCACCCACGAGAATCCCACATACAAAGTAGATGGTACGCTACATTACAGCGTGGCCAATATGCCAGGCGCCGTGCCTTACACTTCTACCATCGCACTGACTAATGCCACCCTGCCCTATGCGATCCAGTTGGCAGACAAGGGCTGGCAGCATGCCTGCCGTGATAACAATGCCCTAAAAATGGGCTTGAACATCATCAAAGGCCATGTAGTTTATCGGGGCGTAGCCGATGCCTTTGGCCTCAAGCTCATTGATGTAAACAAATATCTGTAAGTACAAAAATGAGACAAGTCACAAGTGGCCAAGCTTCAATTCCTGCCGCATTGCGTCTTGTCTCATTTTTATCAGGCCACCATTGGAGTCATTTTCTGAACAAATTGCGGGCAGTTTGAACCTTCCGGCACGCAAGGTGGAAAGCACTATCATGCTGCTCAAAGGCGGTGCTACCATTCCGTTTATTGCCAGGTACCGCAAAGAGATGACTGGTTCCCTCGACGAAATCCAAATCTATGACATCCAGCTATCGTTGAAAAAGTTGGAGGAACTGGAACGACGGCGCGAAACAATACTAAGCACCATTGCGGAACAAGGCCAACTCACGGATGTATTGCGGCGGCGAATCGAAAGCTGCTGGAATGGCGCCGAACTCGAAGATATTTACCTGCCATACCGGCCCAAGCGTAAAACCCGCGCTTCAGTTGCGCGGGAAAGAGGACTCGAACCTTTGGCTACCACTCTTTTTGCGCAACAAAACAACAAGGTGGAGTGGCTGGCCAAGCAATACATTTCACCGGATGTGCCTTCAGTGGATGATGCACTGCAAGGCGCACGCGACATCATCGCAGAATGGGTAAGTGAGGACGAACATGCCCGGCAGAAGGTACGCTTTGCTTTTAATAAAGGTGCCTCTATAACCTCGAAAGTGGCTCGCGGCAAAGAGGATGAAGCCGCAAAATATCGCGACTATTTCGACTTTTCAGAGCCTCTGAAAAAGTGCCCCTCCCACCGGTTGCTCGCCATACGCCGCGGCGAAGACGAAGGCTTTCTGCGGCTGTCCCTCGCACCGGATGAAGAAGTGGTTCTGAATAGATTGGAGCAGCAATTTCTGAAGGGCAATGGCCAATCGAGCTTTCAGGTGAGGACAGCCATCCACGACGCCTATCATCGTTTGCTGGCGCCGGGAATTGAAACGGAATTTCGGAAAGTTTCAAAAGAAAAGGCCGGCGATGAAGCCATCCGCGTATTTGTTGAAAACCTTGGGAAACTGCTCCTTTCAGCCCCGCTTGGCCAAAAGCGGGTCGCCGGTATAGACCCTGGCTACCGCACTGGCTGCAATGTGGCCATTTTAAATGAAAATGGAGACCTCCTCGAACACACTACCATCTACCCACATCCACCGAAGGCCGATGAGGTCATGGCGAAAAAAACACTATCCCTACTCACTGAGAAATATAAGGTTGTGGCCATTGCCATCGGCAATGGCACTGCCGGACGAGAGACTGAGGACTTCTGTCGTAGAATAGATTTTCAAAGTCCGGTCGAAATATTTTCGGTCAATGAAGCCGGTGCATCTATCTAT
>Ga0210044_10006838_pt1 | contig 14851 bp, 17 predicted proteins | sample CryGey13umfilter_2_FD_183959 | JGI IMG/M metagenome (GOLD analysis project Ga0210044, IMG submission 183959) | Groundwater microbial communities from aquifer in Utah, USA - Crystal Geyser 4/9/14 3 um filter (SPAdes) (version 2) | ecosystem: Environmental > Aquatic > Deep subsurface >...
GTCCGGACCGCCGCGGCGATCGCCGCCACGGGGACCCCGAGCCGGGCCGCGGCGAGCCGGTCGATGGAGAGCTGGAGCTCGGGGTTGTCGTCCACGAGATCCGTGTTGACGTTGACCGCGCCCGGCGTGCTCTGCACGACCGCCTGGATGTGGCGGGCCGCGCGCCGCATCTCCTGGATGCTCCCCGAAGTGGAGAAGAGCTCCAGGGTGAAGGGCTTCTGACCCCCGCTCGCCAACCCGGTGATCGGGTTGGTCCCGTCGATCTGGACCGAGACCAGGTCAGGCAGGGCCCGGATCTCGGGCCGCACCGCCTCAACCATGTCGAAGGTCGAGCGGCTGCGCTGGCTCCGCTTGGCCACGCGGATCATGAGCGTGGCGATGTTCGGCCCCTGCCGTCCGCCCATGACCGAGCCGATGCCGCCCTTGGACGCCCCGCCACGGACGGAGATGATCTGCGCCTCGGGGACGCGTCGCTTGACGATCTCCTCGATCTGCTTGGCCACCGCGAAGGTCCGGTCCACGTTGGTCCCGATCGGGAGCTCGGCGGTGATGGTCATCATGCCCCCGTCGCTCTGGGGCATGAAGTCGATGCCGATGACCCGGGTCAAGAGGAGGCTCGCCGCGAAGGCGCCCATGGCGATGGCGACGACCTTCTTCCGGTTGCCGAGCGCCCAGCCGATTAGGCGGCCGTAGGTGGCCTCGACGAAGCGCATCTGGCGCTCGCTGAAGCGGTAGAACCAGCCCTGTCTGGCAGCGGCCACGCCGCGCAGGAACCGCCGCGCGAGGACCGGGACCAGGACCAGGGCCACGACGAGCGAGATCCCGAGCGTCACGATGATGACGTAGGCGAGCTCCTTGAACATGACGCCGATCAGCCCGCTCACGAAAAGGACCGGCATGAAGATGGCCGCGTTGGTCAGGGTGGCGGCGGTGACGGCGCCCTGGACCTCCTCCGCGCCCCGCGCGGCCGCGGCATCGGGGGCCTCGCCCTGCTCGAGGTGGCGGACGATGTTGTCCGCCGAGACGATGGAGTCATCGACGACCAGCCCCACGGCGATGGCCATAGCCGCCAGGGTGATGATGTTGAGGGTGAAGCCGCCGGCCGCCAGCATGGCGAACCCGGCGATGAGCGAGGTGGGGAGGCTCACCGCGACGATGAGGCTCGTCCGCAGCCGCCGCAGGAAGAAGAGGACGACCAGGAACACGATGGCGCCGCCGAGGTAGAGGGCCTCGGAGAGCGAGCCGATCATGTGCACGATGGTGTCGGACATGTCCATGATGGTGGCCACGCGGAAGCCGCGCGGGGCGAGGATGCCGTCGAGCTCCTTGATCCGCTTCTGGACCGCGCGGGCCACGTCCACCGTGTTGGCGCCGGACTCGCGCTGGACCATGAGCATCATCGAGCTCTGCCCGTTGGCCGTGGCCTCGTTGGACCGCTCCTCCAGGCCGAGGCTGACCCTGGCGACGTCCTTCACGTAGACCAGGGCACCCTGGTGCTGGCCGACGATCACGTTCTCCACGTCGGAGAGGCTCTGGTACTCGCCCGGCGCCCGAACGGTGTAGACGCTCCGCCCGAGCTCGAGCGTCCCCGCGGGCAGGGTGAGGTTATTGCCCTTGAGCGCGCCCTCGAGCTGCTGGAGCGAGAGGGCGTAGGCCTCCATCCGCCGCCGGTCGACCTCGACCAGGAGCTGCTTCAACCGCTGGTTGAACATGGTCACCGAGGCCACGCCGGCAACGCGCTGGAGGTCGTTCACCACGTGGTCCTCGATGAAGTCGCTGTGCTCGGCGATCTGCCCCCTCTCGGTGGTCACCGCCAGCATGATGACCGGGAGCATCGCGAAGCTCAGGCGGAAGAGCAGCGGATCGTCGACCTCCTCGGGCATGAGCGGCTTGGCCATCGCCGCCAGCCGCCGGACGTCGTTCGAGGCCTCGTCGAGGTTGACGCCCCAGCGGAACTTGAGCTGCACGACGGAGAGGTTGTCCTGGGTGATGGAGGACATCTCGTCGAGGTCCGGCGTGATGGCGAGCTGGTCCTCGAGGTTCTTGGTCACCTTGCTCTCGATGTCCGTCGCGCTCGCCCCCTTCCAGACGGTGATGACCGAGATCACCGGCGACTCGATCTTGGGGAACATGTCGAGGGGCAGGCGGGTGAAGGCGATGGTCCCGATGACCACGATCCCCAAGAAGACCATGGCGACCAGGACCGGCCGCCGGACGGAGAAGGACGGCAGGCTCATGGCTTTGCTCCCTCGGCGGCGACGGTGACCGGGTCGCCGTCCTTGAGCTGGCCCTGGCCGCCGCGGACCACGAGCTCGCCGCCCTTCAGGCCGGAGACGACCTCGACCAGGTCGCCGTCGCGGGCGCCGAGGGCCACCTCGCGCCGGTGGGCCTTGCCGGCGTTCACGATGAAGACCGTGCCCCGCCCGCTCGCCATCTCCGCCCGCAGGATGGCGTCATCCGGGAGCGCGGGCGCGTCGACCTTGCCCTGCTCGACGACGACCCTGGCGCTCATCCCGGCCTGGAGCTTGCCGCCCTCGTTGTCGAGGACGATCCGCACCCCGGCCGTGCGGGTCCTGGGATCGACGAGCGGCTCCACGACGTCGACGGTCGCATCGAAGGGCGTGGCCGGGAGGGCCTCGACGATGACCCGGGCCGCCGCTCCTCGCCGCAAGAATGCCAGGTCCCGCTCGGTCACCCCGCCGACCACCTTCACGCGGCTCGTGTCGACCAGGACCAGGAGCGGAGTCGGAGGCATGGCCTGGGTGCGGGTCCCCTCGTCCACCAGGCGGCTGCCCACCACCCCCGCAAAGGGAGCGCGGACGACCGTGTACCCGAGGTTGTTCCTCGCCCCCTCCACGGCGACCTGCGCCAGCAGGAGCTGGGCCTGCGCGCCCCTGAGCTGGGCGGCGCTCGCCTTCTGACCGGTCTCCACCTGATCGAAGTCATTCTCGGAGACCGCGTTCTCCTTGCGCAGGGCCGAGAACCGCTTGTGCCTGGTGGTCACCGACTCGGCGCCGACGGTCGCTGCCTCCACACCCGCCCTGGCCGCGGCGAGCTGGGCCTGGGCCTGCCTGAGGGCGAGGCGGAAGTCCTTCTGATCGAGCTCGATGAGCGCCTGGTCCTTGCGCACCCGGTTCCCCTCGGAGACGTGGATCTTCCGGATCTCGCCAGGCACCTTGGACAGCAACGTGACTTGCTTCTCGGCGAGGACCGTGGCCGGAAACTCCACAGTCCGGCGGAAGGCGTGCCGGACGACGCTGAAGGTGCCGACGGTGCGCTCCACCGCCGTGGGCGCCGCGGTGGTGGCCTGGGCACCGCCGCGCTTGCCCCCGCATCCAGCCATCGCGAGAACCGAAATCATCGAATAGAGAGTCGCTCTCCGTTTCATCTCGTCTCCTCCTTTGACCGCGCCAGCTTTCCCCGGGCGGCCGAGGCATCCGGGGGCCGCGTCGCGGCCGAGCCGCCGGCGCGGATCGTCGCGTCGCGCTGCGGCGTGACGGCGGACGCGCCGGCTCCCCCGGACCACTCGGCGGTGGCCTTGCTGAGGGCCGCGCGCGCTCCGTACCACTGATAGAGCGCGCTCGTGTAGCTCAGCTTGGCCCGGGTGAGCGCGAGCTGAGCGTCGAGGACGTCGGTCGAGGTGCTGACGCTCTTCTCGAAGCGCGCCTTCTCGATCCGGAAGCTCTCCTCGGCCTGCGTCACCGAGACGCGAGCCACGCTCAAGGTCTGCTCCGCCGACCGCAGATCGAGGAACGCCTTCTTCACTTCGAGGTAGATCCCGTCGGAGAGCTGGCGCGCCCCGATCTGGACCTGCGCCACCCGGTGGCCCGCCTCCCGGACCGCGAAGTACTTGGTCCCCCAGTCCCAGACATCCCATTTCAGCACCCCGCCCACGTAAAAGGCGTCCTTCGGCATGAAGAAGCCCGCGCCTTCCAGATGCTGGTAGGCGGCGACCGCCGCGACCTGCGGCACGAAGGCCCACTTCGAGATGGCGCGGCCTGCCCGCGCGATCTCGACCTGCTTGGCCACGGCCTTCCGTTCGGGCCGGCGCTCGAGCGCCCGCTGGATGAACCCCTCGAGACCCTGCTTAACGCGCGGCGGCGGGTCGGAGAAGACCTCGGTGGGCTCGAAGCTCTCGCGGGGTGAGAGACCCAGCGCCAGCGCCAGCGCGCTCTGTGCCAGGGCCTCGCCCGACTCGGCCTTGATGAGCTGCTCCTTGGTCTGGGCGAGGGCCACCTCGGCCTTGAGCACCTCGTTCTGTCCGATCATGCCCGCGCGGAGAAAGGCCTGCGCGCGGTCGCGGTGCGCCTGGAGTTGCTCCACGGCCGTCCTCGCGATATCGACGGCGCTTCGCACCTGCTTGAGGTCGATGTACGCCTTGGTGGCCTGATAGATCGCTCCGTCGCCTGCGGCCGCGAGGCCCTCCTTCGCCGCGTCCCGGCCGAGGCTCGCGATCCGATGGCCCTTGGCAATCGTGTAGAGCGGGGTCAGGGGCTGGGCGATGCTCGCCGAGACCTGCGCGGTCACCTTCTCCCGCGACGGGCCGAAGCTGAAGAGGTCCGGCAAGGCGGTCATGAGGTCGCCATACTTGGCCAGCACCGGGCCGTGCTTCTGGAGGGTCTCGGCGCTGGGGGGCGGGATGGCGAAGGTGACCTCGTCGTCCCAGCGAAAGATGTTGGCGTCGACCGTGATCTTCGGCCCGAGGTTCCCGCGTACCGCCTTGCGTGCAGCCTCGGTCTCGCCGAGCTTCTCGCGCGCCTGCTGGACCTGCGGGCTCCGCTCCAGGGCCAGGCTCACCGCCTCGGAGAGGCTGAGCTTTCTGGCCTGCGCAGTGGTGGGAATCAGCAGCAGGCCCCAAAGGACTATCGCTCGTCGCATCTCGGGAGTAGACCTCCGGTGGCGTGGGCCAGAAACCACCGACCGAACAGGTATTCCAGTCGGCGGCTGGCGAAAGTGGCGTGCGGCAATCCTCGACGGACAGCTCATTCCCTGACCTGCCTATTCTCTCTCAACTTGCTGAGATGATGCCGGGGCGAGACCTCGGAAGAAGACGCGCAGGATCTCATCGATGCCTTCTTCAAGGCCTGGCGGCTCCTTGAGGCGCATGAACAAAATCTCGATCCCCTTCAGGCTCCCGAGGATGGTCTGGGCCATCAGGTACGGGTGCTCCAGATCAAAAACGCCCGCTTCCCTTGCCTCCTCGAAAACACCGCCGAGAAGACGGACCTCTTTGTCCAGGTACTCCTGGCGGGCCTCCTCGACCATCGGCAGGAGCTCATAGAGGGTCTCCTCCGAGACCCGGTGCAGATTGGAGAGCTCGCGGATCCGCGACATGCGTCGCCGGAGGAAGGCGCGGATCTTCGCCTCGTGGTCCGGAGCCGCCTCGACCGCGCCCCTCAGCTCATCAAGGAGCACCTGGCTCTCCTCCTTCACCACGGCGGCAAAAAGATCTTCTTTGCTATTGAAGTGCTGGTAGATGGTGGCCTTGCCGATGTGAGCGCCCTGGGCAATCTCGTCCATGCACGTCTTCTTGAACCCATACCGGGCGAAGAGGCGCTGGGCTACGGAGAGCACGGCCAGACGCACTTCGGAATCGTTCATCTTTACCAACCGACCAATTCGGTTCCCCAGTTTTCTACCAAACAGGGTACCATCTGTCAATGGTGATTTCCGGGCTTCATGATGAGAGTTGGCTTTGTCAATCGAATGAACAGGCGAGCATTCACAGCTCCTGCTGAACGCGCCTTGACCGCTCCCGGATCCCGCAGGACTGCCATCGGAGCGATGGGGCTGTTGTCGGCATTGCTCCTCGGCGGATGCCGGTTTGACGCGTCGGGCCTCCCGGCAGTCGACGCGTCGGCGGTGACCGACCGCGCTCGGGCGCGTGACCGTTCGGCAGGCGATGGCTTGGATCGGCCGAGGCCTGCCGAGCGCGATCTGAGCGAGAGGACCGATAGCGCCAGGCCCGACGCGCCACGGAAGTCCTGCGCGGAGCGCTACGGGCAGGCGCCCTCCTTCGAGCTCTGCAACGAGAGATCCACGGAATGCGTGTTCTACACGAACAGCACCGCGTACACCTGCACCAGCCTCTGCGCCTCGTACGGCGGCACCTTCATCGCGTCCTGCGAGGAGGGGATGGTCGCAAACTGCAGTTGCTTCGGCAGCGCCTCCTGCGGCGACCCGACGACGGACCAGATCTGCACATGCTCGCATCCGTGAGTTGTGCCTCCAACTCGCCAACGTAACGCTTTCGCTCGCGTCCGCGGAGTTCTACTAGACAAGACGTGGGCGAAACGCGCGGGACCTGAACGGGTCTCGGTCGGCGACCCAGAACCAGACGCTCCTTCGCTCTATCGGGCCGTGCCGAAATCGCCCGCCAGCAAACGCCCCACCCGATCCAGGAACCGCTTCGACACCTGTTCCGGGTCGGTCCCGTACTTCTCGAACACGGGAGCGAGGAACGGCCGCGCTGGCACCCTGATGACCGCGATGCCGGTCGACGGTCCGCCGCTGGCTGGCCGGTCCAGGCCGGCCTTGCGGAAGGCGGCGTGAAGAAACCGGCGTGCCTTCGGAGTCAGCTTCACGACGATCGGCCGCGAACCGAACTCGTGGACCGCAGCGACGTTGACGAGTGGCTGTCCCTCCCTGCCCTTGGCGGTGCGCAGCACGCCGACGAAGACACCCTCGGGCTTCCTAACGACCACGATGGAGTTGCGCAGGTCGCCCCTGACCAGCAGCGCCTTGGTTCCCTTGAACCCGCGAAAGCGCCGGATGGCGAGGGTCGTCGGGGCGAGCGGCTTGAAGGGCTGGCCGCCGGGCGCCTGCTCACGGATACCCTCGACGACCTTGGTCCGGAAGAACTGCGCCTCCTGCAGCACGGCCCTGTCGACCGCTGCCTGGAGACGCTTGCCGCCACCGGCCAGGATCCGAGCTGCATCCTTCCAGTCACCAACCCTGGTGATCTTCACGCGGCACCCCGCACGCCGAACTCGCGCTCCTCGAAGGTGACGAGGAGCAGGTTGCGGCACAGGCCGAGACCGAAGGACTGGGGCTGGACCTCGGTGGCGTAGAGCCCGGGTGGCGTGCGGATCGACTGCACCAGGTGGCCCGCGAGATCGTGGATGGCGACGAGGCGGTCGTTCACGCGGAGCAAGGCGTCCCCGGTCCCCGCGTCAAAGAGGCCCATGCGCTCCAGGTCGCGGAAGTGGAAGACCAGCGTCACCTTCGAGTTGGGCGAGTTGCCGGAGGCGAGCTGCTGCAGGGCCTCGAAGGTTCCGACCTCCACCTGGCAGGGGATGCGGATCGAGGGCATCTCCTTGCGGGCATCCGTGCCTCGCTCGCCCGTGGCCGGGACCATCACCGTCTCCTTGAAGTCCGGGTCGTAGCCCGACGTGAGGGGTCCCGGTCCGTCCGGGTCCGCGGCGGTCGCGACCGTGTCGAGCCTGGCGAGCTCCGCCAGGAATGGGTTGATGAGCCGCCCGCGCATCAGGCTGCTCCGAAGTCGGGCGGCCGCGCGAAGGCGGCGAGGATGGTGTCAATCTCCGGGTCTCCGGTGAACTCGCCGCTCAGCCGGAGCGCCTCGAGGGTGTAGCTCTGGTCGCGCGTGCGCTCGCTGGTCAGGCGCCAGCGGCGCTGCGCGTCCTCGCGGCGGTCCAGGTCGGTCATGCGCGGCAGGTCGCGCATGACGAGGAGCTTGGTCACGTGTCGGATCAGCTCCGGGGTGCGCCCAGTCGGTGAGCCGTCGGGCTCGGTGTAGCCGAACGCCCCGCGCACGGTGATGTTCTGGACCCCGCGGGGCCAGACGAAGCTCGCGAGCGAGAGTGCGGGCGGCTCGAACCGCACGCCGAGGAGATCGCTGCCATGCAGGAGCTCGAGCCTCGGGTTGTCGCGGTCGTCGGGCAGGAGGAGCCCCTGCGTGAGGTGTCGGTTGTAGACGCGGTAGAAGTCGGGGTCGACGGCCAGGTCCCCCTGCGACCAGGGGCACGTGTCGATCGACACCGCCTCGACGCCGATGATCGCGTCTCCGAGGAGCAGCGTGCGTCCGCCGCTCCCGTCGAGGGTCAGCGTCTGCAGGCGCGGCTCGAAGAAGCGACCCGTGATGCGCTCGACGTACCGGCTGGCGAGCGCGATGAGCCGCTGCAGGCGCATGTCGGAGACGTCGGTGGGGGTGAGGCCCTCCTCGCGCAGGTCCGAGACGAAGGCGTAGCCCGTGCCCGAGAAACCCGCGACCTCGACCAGCACCTCGAACTCTTCGCGGAAGGTCTGCTCGGGCGAGCCAGGCGTGAGCCGGAAGAACCAGCGGACCTCGTGGGTGCCGATGGCCTCGTCGACGGGCGGGGTCCACCGAGCGACGAAGTGCCCGGTGGAGAGCTTGTCGCCGGCAGGGCAGAGGGTGGCCACGTCGATTGGGGCCCGCGCGCCGGCCACCGCGGGGTAGACCTGCACCGGAGCGAGCCGCTTGCCCGGGTCGCTGACGTCGAAGATCTGAAACTGCAGCACCGCGACGTCGATGAGCAGTCCGCTCACCTGGGTGAAGAGGTCCAGCACCGGGTTCGAGCAGTCGCTCGGCTGTCCTCGGGCGAGCGCGGGCATGGTCAGGAACTCCCGGGCGCGATGCCGGACGGCACCACGAGGGGGAAGACCGGCGAGTCGCCGGCGCCCGGCACCTCGAACTGCACGGCGAGCGCGTCGCCCGCTCGAGGCGGCTCGGAGGTGGTGAAGCTCTGCGGGCCGGACTCGACGAAGAACACGGCGCGACGCTGGCGCACGCCGTTCAGGTAGACCTCGAGCGTCCCCGGCAGGAACTCCTCGAGCGTCGCGAACGCGGTCGCGAGGCCGGTCACCTGGTCGGTGAGATCGAGGGTGCGCGTCGCCATCAGCTCACCTTGAAGCCCTCGAGCCAGGCGATGATCTGCTTGGCCGCGGCGGACTTGTTCATGCGGACGACGCGGAGCTTGCGGGTGCCGTCGCCGCGGAGGTCGCGGCTGAGCTCGACCTCGGCCACGGCGCTCACCACGCCGAAGCCGCGAACGGTCTGCCAGGCGGTCCCGTCCCAGAGCTGGAGCGCGACGACGCTCGCCTTGCCGTCGCCGGTCCCGACCTCGCTCCCGCCAAAGCGCGTCACGCGCCAGACCTCGCTCTGCGGAATCACCGGCAGCTCGACCACGTCCTGGCTGCCCGCGGCCACAACGCCGTCAAAGACGCGGTCCACCTTCTGGCGCTCGATGCGGCCGACGGCCATGGTCAGAGCTCCCGCGCTTCGTAGCGGCCGCCGAGCACGCGCGCCGACAGCGAGTCGTTCTCCAGCACCAGGGCGAGCTTCTTGCTGCCGTCGCCGGCCACCTGGCGCACGAGCTCGAGGTTCGCGTCGCCGTGGGTGGAGGCGATGACCTCCTCGCCGGCGCCGCCGAGGTCCCAGACGAGCTTGACGCTGGTCTCGGCGCTGTAGGCCGCCGAGCCGACGAAGCGGACGATCTCCCAGGTCTTGCCGCTTGCCGGCACCTGGTCCTTGGTCACCCGCCCGAGGGCCGCGACCGCTTCGTAGAGCCCGTCGCTGCGGTCGGTCATGACGCCGTCCTCTCGTAGCCGGCCAGGAATGCGGCGATCTCGCGCGAGGGTCCGCCGAGGCTCACGCGCCGCAGTCGCACCGCGTGGGTGCCGTTGCCGGGTCCGAGCTCGCGGTTGAGGTCGAGCGTGAAGCTCGCCCCGGTCACGTAGGCCACCCGCAGCAGCGTCATGCCGGTGCCGTCGCCGTGCGGGTCGTCGTAGAGCTCGACCTTGGAGCCCGAGCCGATCGGCGCCGCGCCGCCGCTCAGGTTCTGGATGACCAGCGTCTTGCCGCTGCCGATGACGTGCACGGTGTCCACCGGGGTCAGGCCGACGATCTCGATCCCACCGAGCTCTACCGGAGTGGTCGCAGGCGGCGGCACCGGCGGCTCCTGGGCGACCTTGAGCCGCCCGTCCGCCGTGAAGGTCGCCCCGTCGATCTCGACCACGTCGAAGCCCATCGCCGTCTCCTCAGCCCACCGTGACCGTGCCGCCCGCTACGCGCCCCCGCTCGTCGCGCGCCAGCGTCAGCAGGCGCGTCCGGACCAAGGTGCCGGCTGGCTCGAACTGGCGGTCGGTGATGGTCGCGGCGCGGCCCGAGGTGTCGCGAGCCACCTCGGTCTCGCGAATCGCTGCCCCGCCGGCAGCCTCGAGCTGCCGCACGACCTGCACCCGACCGCCCGCGTCCCGGACGACGGAGAGAGCCGCGGCGCGGTCGAGCTCGTGCAGCAGCGTCCGGTCCCGGTGCGCGGCGATCTTCGCGTCCACCTCGGGCTCGGTGGCGAGCTCGCGGCCGTACTGGCGGTCAGGCGTCGTGCCCATCGTCTCCCTCGTGTCCGGGGCCGAGCCCGGCCTCGCGCTCGCGGCGGCGAGTCTCCTGCCTGGCCGCGGCCTCGCTGCCCTCGGCCAGCGCGCGGGAGATGCCGTCTCGAGCCTGCTCGAGCCGTCGGAGCTGGTCCTCGAGCCCGCTCGCGTGTCCCTCCATCCGGTAGGCGTCGCTCGCCCACTCCTCGGCCCGGCTCGCCAGGTAGTGGCCGGCCCGTTGCGCCTGCTCGATGAGGACGGCTGCGAGGGCGGTGAGCGTCGCCGCCGGCCCCTCTTCGCCCTCGGTGCCGGTGCGCCTCAGCGCGGCCTCCCACCACTGGCCGAGCGCTCCGGAAGACAGCCCGGCCTGGACCTGGGCCACCAGGGCCTTGGGCAGATCGATGGCGAGCGCCCGGCCGGCCGCGGCCATGCCCACGTGCTGCGGGATCTGGACGCGACGCAGCCGCTCGAGCTTCTCGGCGCTCTCCTTGGCCAGGGAGCGGAGCAGGACGAGCTGACCGTCTGCTGGCTCCACCTCGCTGGTTTCGGTCGTCCGCTTCGCGTCGTCCATCGGCTCCTCGTTCATTGGACCAGCCCCATCACGACCACGACGTCGCCGGGCAGGATGGGGTGGCTGAAGATGAGATCGCCGTCCGCCGGCGAGTTGCCGAGGCGGACGTCGTGGGGGCTGATCGCGTCGCCGTTGCGCTCGAGCACCCCGTTGACGAAGACCAGCGTGTTGCGCAGGCTCGGGACGTTCGTCTCGTCGTAGAAGACGAGCCCCGGCGCGGTGAAGTCGAAGAACCCTCCGCCGGGCACGTTGGCTCCGGCCGGAACCGCCGCGCCGGTGTGCTCGCGAAGCCCGAGGCGAAGATCGGCGCCCCCGATCGTCGCCGCCTGGTTGAGCGCGGCGAGGAGCGAGGGCTGTCCGCTCAGGGGGCCGAGGAAGGCAGCGGCGCCCGGCGACGAGAAGGGGATCGGCGAGACGACCCGCGAGTCGGCCAGGGCGAGCTCGCCGCCCGCACCGTCGAGGATCAGCGAGCCACCCGTGCCCTCGATCTCGAGGCTACCGGCGACGCGCGCGATCTTGCCGGGCGAAACGCCGAGTTCGATGCCGCCGTCCGCTGTGTCAACGCGGAGCCCCTTCTGCAGGTCCACGGGCTGCGTGTTGTTGAAATCCATGCGATCGGCGGTGGCCTCGAGCAGGTCGCCGGCCGCGCCGTCGTCCCGCAGCAGCCGCAGCGCGTTGGCGCCACCGATGCGCCACGCCACCTCAGCGCCGTCCTGGGCGAGCTCGGTGCGGTGCGGCCTCGCCGCTGCCACGCTGACCGCGGGCCCGAGGTCGTAGGCGTTCTGCCGGGTGACGTCGATCGAGGCCGCGCCGTCCACGAAGGCCGCTCCGTCGATGAGAAAGCCCGCGCCGGGGATCGCCCGGAACCGCTGCCGCTGAGCGAAGGCGTAACGGATGGTCCGCCCCTCGACGCTCGCCACGTCGGCGGGCTCGAGGGTGAGCGTGCCCGGGTTGGTGACGACCAGCGAGAGCTGGGCCTGGTTCAGGGCGTCGTCGAACGGCTGACCGTCGGCGGCCGAGTCCTTGACCTGCAGCACGCCGCGGACGGGCTGGTTTCGGACCGCGTCGTTGAGCTCCTCGCCGGTGGCGGCGTCGACCACGTCCAGCAGCAGGCGGATGCCGTCCTCGGTCGGCGCCGCAACGCGGTGGGCGCCGAACTCCCCGGCCAGCAGCCGCACGGCCGCCGCGCCTTCGGTCCCGGGGTCGAGGCTCACGGGCGCGGTGGGCGTCTCGCCGCTGGCCGCGGAGAGCACCGCCCAGTTCTGGCCGGCCGGCACGGTGACCGGCGGTTGGACCTGGATCCGGCGGGGCCGCACGATGACCCGGTCCACGGCCTCGAGGTCCTGGTCGAGCTGCTTGAGGGCCCCGATGCCGCTCGCCACGAAGTCCTGGTCCCAGCCGCCGGGTTCGTCGCCGACCACGATGCGCTTGATCTGCGAGAGCAGGGCCTCCTGCAGGTCCTCCTGGGTGACCGCGCTGGCCTCGCGCGCGGCGATGGTGGCGGCCGCGAGTTGGTCGTCGAGGCTATCGGCCCGCCGGACGGCGTTGTAACGGATGAGCTGCCGGGTCATGGGCCACCGCTAGCCTCAGGCCCGGCGCGCGGACTTGGTCTCGGACCGGGCGCTGCGCGAGGCCGGCAGGTCGGCGGTGGTGAGGTCGGTCGGGTGCGCGGTGACGTCGTAGGGCGCGGTCACGTTCGGCTCTGCCGCGCGGGCCCGCTCCTCGGCCTTCTTCTTCTCCGCGGCCTCGATGCGCTGCGCCTCCTCCTCCGAGCAGACGTCGAAGGCGAGCGGCGAGTCCTCGTCGCCCGGCCGCTGGTGCACGGTCGAGAGGTAGGCGGCCACCTCGTCGGCGACCTTGTACCAGCCGCGGGCCTCCTCGAAGCGGATGGCGAAGGCGGTGTAGCGGCGGATGACGTGGCCCTTCTTCGGGTCGAAGGGCTTGAGCCTGACGAGCTTGGCCATGACTACGCCCCCACCTTGACGTTGATCGCCTTGACCACCGCGGTCTCCTCCGCGTACTTCACGTCGAAGCGCAGCGTGGCGACGATGATCAGCACGCCCTCCGAGACCAGCTTGTCGGTCTCGACGCGGATGTTGCGCCAGATGCCGACGTTGACGTTCTTGGGGTCGGTCAGCAGCATGTTGGTCGTGTTGGTGCCCGCGCCCAGGTTCTCCGGGAACAGCGGCACGTCCACGACCGGCACGCCGGAGTAGACCACCGGCTCGTCCTGCTCGAGGAACTTGTCGCCGATCACGGTCGCCCGCTCGGCCAGCGAGTCGCGGTAGTCGATCTCGGAGTCGACCGAGGTGAAGAACCGCATCTCCCGCTTGTTGCGCAGGAACGCCGAGGGCATCGACTTGAGCATGTCGCGGAAGATGCCCTTGTTGGTGGTCTGGGTCTGGGCGTCGACGAGGTTCGACGTCGCCTGCTTGAGGATGCCGTCGAGCTTGGCGAGGAAGGTGTCCGGGCTCGCCGTGTCGCCGCGGATGATGACCTCGTCCATGTCGCGCGAGATCGCCTCGGCCATCATCTGCATGATGGTCTGGCGCAGCTGACCGCGCTCGATCGAGTCCTCGAGGACCTCGTTGTTCAGCCGCACCTCGGCCTTGAAGAGCTGCGCGTCGAGCTCGACGTGCGAGAGGTCGGGCTTGGAGCGGTCGCCGGCGGGCAGCGCCGCGGCCTCCGCGCCGGCGCGCAGGATGCGGCCGGCGAAGCGCACCTTCTCGATCAGCTGCTTCGGGCTCTTCATCGGCACGACGGTGCCCTGCTTGAGGATCACCGACTCGTCGATGAGGATGCGGATGAACTTCTGCGCCTGCGCCGGCTGGAGCAGCCCGCCACCCGCGGTGAGGTCCGCGAGCGCGAGGTCCGCCTTCTCGAGGACGGTGCGGTTGTCCAGAAGCCCTGCTGCGAGTCCCATGGGTCTCTCCTACTCGTCGAAGAAGGAGACTTCCTTCCTCACCTTGTCGCGACTGATCGGCCGGTTCATGTCGAGCGGCCAGGAGACCTCCTGGGGCTCGGCCCGGCGACCGCCGCCGTCGACCGGGATGGCGTTCGAGATGCCGCGCGCCTGACGGAGGCGCGCGAGCTCCTCCTCCTGGCGCTTGACCACGCGGGTCAGCTCGCCGATGCCCGTGACGAGCTCGGCGAGCCCCGGCACCTCCGGCGAGCCGGCCTGCGCCTCGCCCTTGTAGACGCCGGCCTCGGCCGCGCCCGCCGTCGGTGCCGGCGGCTGTTCCTTGCTGGCGGTGAGCTCCTTGAGGATGTCGGACAGCAGCGACAGCGCCTTCTGGAAGCGGTCGAGCCGGTCGCGGCCCATCCGGGCGCCCTTGGCCACCTCGGCCTTCGCCGCCTTCTTCTTGCCGCCCTTGGTCACCTTGCCGAGCAGCTCGACCACGCCCTCGATCTCCGCGCCCACGTCATCCGGCAGCGCCCCGTCCGCGTCGCCCTGCGGCTTGCCGGCCGCCTTGATCTGCTTGGCCAGCGCCATCAGGCGCTCCATGGCCTGAGTCAGCGTGGCGAGCAGCGACGCCTTCAGCTCGGCCGAGAGGACCAGCTCGGCCTTGCGCCGCGGCTTGGGCTGCTCCTCGTCCGAGTCGTCGTCTGCCTTGGCGCTGTCAGCGTCCTCCGGATCCTCGCCCTCCGCTCGACGGCGGGCCTTCTCGGCTTCCTCGGCCTCGTCGTCCGGGTTCGGCTTCTTCGCCTTCTGCTCGTCGGTCAGCGCGTCCTCGTCGGCGGGCTTCTTCTTGGCCTTGCCGACCTCGCTCTCGTCCATCTCACCGGACATGCTGTCGCTCCTCGTGCGCCGGTCAAAACCGGCAAGGTGTTGTGAATGAAAGAGTCATACGTTGAAGGGCTAGCGACCCACAGCGGCCCCGAGTCATGCGTGGCTGTCCGCGAGGACAGGCGCGAAGCGTTGACAGGGGT
>Ga0210044_10006842_pt1 | contig 14847 bp, 14 predicted proteins | sample CryGey13umfilter_2_FD_183959 | JGI IMG/M metagenome (GOLD analysis project Ga0210044, IMG submission 183959) | Groundwater microbial communities from aquifer in Utah, USA - Crystal Geyser 4/9/14 3 um filter (SPAdes) (version 2) | ecosystem: Environmental > Aquatic > Deep subsurface >...
AAAAGCTTTTGACGCCAAACTTGAATTTGACATCACCCTTATTGCTTATAAAGGCGACGATTCTTGGGTGGACAATGTTGTTTTAGAGGCGCACAAGTGTCTAAACAGCGATAAAATCCCCGAATCCGGCGATACTTGCGACTATTGCGATTATATTGAGGCGGTAAACGGCGAGACGGAATTATGATATAATTAATTTATGTGGTGGCAATCGGCGCGATTTTAATGGCATTATAAGATTTAGGATTTATGATTTAGGATTTAAGAATTATGACTAACTGGCATACAAAAACTTCAACTGAAATATTTGAAATTTTAAAAATCAACGAACGAGGTTTAAATAAAGAAGAAGTAAATTTACGGCTGAAAGAATACGGATTGAATAAATTACCGGAAGCGAAAGTTGATAATCCGGCAATTATTTTTTTGCGTCAATTTCAGAGTCCGCTGATTTACATTCTTTTTGCCGCCAGTTTGGCAATTTTTTATTTAAAAGAATTTGTTGACAGCTTGATTATTTTGGGAGTGCTTTTTTTTAATGCCGTTGTCGGCGCTTTGCAGGAAGGAAAAGCGCAGAATACTCTTTTAGCGCTCAAAAATTTCATTGAGACCAATGCCGAAGTTTTGAGGGACGGCAAGGAAATTATTATTCCGGACAGCAAATTGGTTCCCGGAGACATTATTTTATTACAGGAAGGGGAAAAAATACCGGCTGACGCCAGAATTATCGTTTCTAATAACCTTAAAATAGACCAGGCGTCTTTAACCGGAGAATCAATCCCTATTTATAAAACTTCGGAAAAAATTCATCGTGAAGATTTGGCTATTATTGACCAAAAAAATATGGTTTTTAAGGGAACTTACATCGCGGCCGGAAACGGACAGGCGGTTGTCGTTGCCACCGGCTTGGATACCGCTATCGGTAAAATTAGTCAGGAAATCACGCTGATTGACGCGGAAATACCGCTTAAGAAAGACATTCGCCAGCTTTCTCGGATGATAATCATAATAGTTGCTGTTATTGGAGCAATTTTGTTTTTCAGCGGAATTTTTTCCGGAAAATCTTTGATTGAAATGTTTAAGGTTGTGGTCGCGATTTCTGTTTCTATTATCCCCGAAGGTTTGCCGATTGTTATTACGCTTGTTTTGGCGACCGGCGTTTGGCGAATGGCGAAACAAAACGCCTTGGTCAAAAAACTTCAGGCAGTTGAGGCTTTAGGACAGGCAAAAATAATCGCGATTGACAAGACGGGGACCATTACTAAAAACGAATTGGCTGTCCAAGAAGTTTTTATAAATGGCAAAGTATTTGAAATTAGGGGAGTGGGCTATGAGCCGAAGGGCGAAATTTATTTTGAAAATCAATTAATTTCTTCGCCGGATTTTGAGGATTTGATTTTCTCCGGAAAGATTGCTTCTTTTTGCGCCAACGCGCGAGTTTTTTATTCTGAAGAAAATAAAAATTACAAAGTGAGTGGCGACCCGACCGAAGCCGCTCTTTTAGTTTTTAGCCAGAAAGTCGGATTTCAAAAAGAAATTATTGACGCGCAACATCCGTTAATTAAAGAAATTCCTTTTGATTATAAAAATAGATATCACGCGACAATCAGGAAAGTTGATGATAAGAATTTTTTAACCGTTGTCGGAGCGCCGGAATCGGTTATTCCTTTGTGTAAATTTACAAAAAAACTCCGACGCCCCGACATTGCGTCGGGGGTCGGAGCCCCGACCGAAGCGTCGGGGGAAAATGAAGAATTGGAACCTGTTTTAAAAAAAATGCTGGAGCAAGGATTACGGGTTTTGGCGTTTGCTTATAATCGTAGAGTTTCTGAAGAGGTTAATTTTGAAAAAATGTCTAAACTTTCTTTTGGCGGATTTTTCGGGATAAAAGATAGCTTACGACCGGAAGCCAAAGAAGCGATAAGAAGAGCTAAAGACGCCGGAATCGGGGTGATAATGATAACCGGCGACAATAAAATAACGGCAATGGCTCTTGCCAAGGAAGCTGGAATCTATACGGAAGGGGATGGAATTTTAACGGATAAAGATTTAGACGCGCTTTCCGAAGAAGAATTGGTTAAAAAACTTCCGGAAATTTCCGTTTTTGCTCGCGTTACTCCGGAACATAAATTAAAAATCATTGAGGCTTATAAAAAAAGAAAAGAAATAATTGCGATGACTGGAGACGGCGTCAATGACGCGCCGTCGCTTGTTGCCGCTGATTTGGGAATCGGAATGGGGAATATCGGCACCGAAGTGGCGAAAGAAGCTTCGGACATTGTGCTTTTGGACGATAATTTTGAAACGATTGTTTCCGCGATTGAAGAGGGAAGAAGCATTTATAAAACGATTAAAAAAGTCATTCTATATCTTTTTTCAACAAGTTTAGGTGAAGTTTTGGCTATTAGTATCGCTTTGTTTTCTGGCTATCCTTTGCCGCTTTTGGCCGGTCAAATTATTTGGCTTAATTTTATCACTGACGGTTTTTTGGACGTTGCTTTGGCAATGGAACCGAAAGAAAAGGGATTGCTTAGAAAAAATTGGAAGAGGAAAGGAAAATATATGGTTGATTTATTAATGGTTCAAAGAATGTTTGTGATGGCTCTACCAATGAGCATTGGCGCGTTTTTTGTTTTTCAAAAATACTTGCCCGCCGGAGTTTTAACGCAGGCGGGCCTTGATTTTAATTCAGTAAAAGCAATGACGATGTCTTTGACGGTTTTGGCGATTTTTCAATGGTTGAATGTTTGGAATTGCCGTTCAGAAGACAAGTCTGTTTTTAGAATGAATATTTTCTCCAATAAATGGCTGGTGGGAGCCACATTTATCGTTGTTTCACTTCAATTTTTGGCGGTTTATAATCCGATAATGCAGAAAATTTTACATACTGTTTCTTTGGATATTTCCGACTGGTTGTTCGCGCTCAGCGTCGCTTCTTCTATTATTGTGATAGAAGAAATAAGAAAATTAATTTACAATAAATTGCGTTTTAATGTTTAAGCAATCTGTAAAAGCCGTCAAAATTAATTAATTTAACTGGTAGAAATATAAAAATTTTACGATAGTGGCGTTGGCTATGAAATGCTATAATATATTTATTAATTTAATAAAATAAAAAATGGGAAAATGATTAAATAATTAAACTAAAAAACACCGCAGGGCGGTATTTTTTAGTAGTGCTTGGTTACAGCTTGGATAGCCGTGACAGGGCCAAGACCCTCCAAACACTATCTAAAATATAACATATTAATCTATTAATAATCAAGTGGATAACTTATCACGTTATGGTAAAATAAACTTATGACCAAACAAGAATGACAAACGCAATAAATAATTTTTAATAAAAACCGCTGATAGTTAGATGGTTTTTTAAACGATTTATTTTATTCTATAAATACGCTATAATATAAATATGAACGCAATAGTTAAAAAACATAATTTAGGTCAATTTTTTACCACTAATTCTGACTATATTTTGCAGGGCTTTGGCGATTTTGTTAAAAATAAAGAAGTTTTTGATCCCTTTGCGGGGAATCAGGATTTATTAAATTGGGCAAAAAATAACAAATGCAAAAAATTTATAGGTTTTGATTATGATAAAAATTATATTGATGGGGAAAATATTTTTTTAAATGATTCTATAAATTCGCCAAAAGATTATAAATTTATTTGCACTAACCCGCCTTATTTACATAAAAATAAAGCCACGAAAGAAATAAAAGAAAAATTTTTTTTCGGAATAAATTCTAAATTTGAAGATTTATATCAAGTTTCTATTTTTTCTATTTTAAATTGCGATGAGGGCATAATTATTGTGCCATTAAATTTTTTATGCGCTGAAAATTCAAAAAAAATCAGAGAATTGTTTTTTGAAAAATTTGAAATAATAAAATTAAATATTTTTTCAGAACAAGTTTTTGACGATACCACTTATAATGTGATTTCATTCTATTTTAAGAAAAAACAAGAAATATCCGAAAAAAACATTATAGATACAACAATTTATCCTGAAAATAAAAAAATAAAATTAACGCTTGAAAAAAAATCCGGCTGGCAGTTTGGTGGAGATTTCATTTATAAGATAAAAAATATTAAAAATGAACTTGGTGTTTTTCGTCTTACAGAGGATTACTTAAAATCCGGAGAATATGAAGTGGAAATTGCGTTGCAAAACATCAAAGATAAAAAAATATTAAAAATAAGCGACGATATTAAAAAATTACTTGAAAAAAATATCTTATTTTTAAGAGCCATAGACAGTAAAAACGGTAAAAAAATTCAACTTGAAGATATAAGAAAATATAAAATAGCAGGTCTTGTCGGAAAAAACACTTCGCGGAATATGGCCCATCTGATTTTTAAAAAGGAAGTATCCATAAATGAACAAATTGAGTTAATAAAAAAATTTAATGATGAGTTGTCGATTAATCGCGAAAAATATCTTTCCTTTTTTCTTACTAATTTTAGGGACAATAATCGTAAAAGAATATCATTTGATTTGGCTTATAAATTTTTAAACCTTATTTATTATGAAAAAAATTCAAAACAACCTGTATTATTTTGAAATATCAAAAAATAATCAAGAAAAACTGCTTGATGATTTTTATGTATTTGACGAGGAACACCCCGATCTGAATAAATATATCAAAAACACCAAAGAAATAAAAAATATTTTAATTACTATTAAAACATTGCAAAGTAAAAAAGAAAAATCTGCGGTGATTGATAAATATTTTTTAGAATTATCCAAAATTATCGGTAAATACTCTAATTGCTCTGAATTCGCTTGTTTCGTAAATGCTTGCGATAACATTATAAATGAAGCAAAAAATGAAATAAACTTACTTAAAAAAATCACCGAAAGATATTTTGCCAAAAGAGTACTAAATGAAATCGTGCCAGAAGAGTGGGTGCAAGCAATTTTGGATACAAACTCATCTCGTAAAAAAGGAAAATGTGGAGAAAATAAACTAATTTTTATTTTGAAAAAGCAAGGGTTTAAAGAAGTTTTTAATTGGGATGATTTTTTCAAGACCGATTATTGTGTGGTAAAATTTTCTAAAAAATTCAGTTTAAAAAATGTTCGCAAAAATTTAGATGTTAAAATAAAAACTAAAAAACAAAATAAAACTCTTGATTTAATAATTAAAGCGAAAGATAAGATTTTGCTTTGTGAGGCTAAACATCTAAATACTTCGGGAGGTGGACAAGATAAACAGATCTCAGAATTAATAGAAATTCTTAGGCTTACCGAAAAAAATAGAATTTCTTATATTTCATTTTTAGACGGCAAATATTCAAATATATTATTGGGCGTAAACGGACACGGCGATAAAATTACTACGCAAAGAAAAGAAATAAAAAAGTTTCTTTATAATAATCCAAATAATTATTGGGTGAATACTACTGGTTTTGAAAAGCTTATTTCTGATTTGAAATAAAAACCTCTAAAAATTAGACCCAATTTTAGACGAAGAAGAATACAAAGAATTAAAATCCGAAATAGATAAAACCGACAGGGAAATTGATAAAATGATATATCAATTATACGGATTAACGGAGGAGGAGATTAAGATTGTGGAAAATAATTAAACATTTGATTAAAAATATTAATTATTCTCCGCGATTTGCTTTTGTCGAAATTAATAATTGGAGAAATTAAAATATGAGTGAAAAAATAGATTTAAATCAAGAAAAATTGGAGATGTTTTACGAACAATTTGGATCGAAAAATTTGCGTTTACAATCCGAGATGGCGAAAGATCATGGAAAAAAGTCATTAGACCTATATTACAAATCTATTGATTTCCTGTATAAAACCATTACGACCATCGGTATTATAGCGGGTTTTGGTTTTACAGGACTTAATTATGTAAGAAGTTATCTATTATTTTTTATAGGAGAAGCTCTCTTTTTTTCTGCCATTGCTGTTGGTATTTGGGCAATTCAAAAAATATATTTAGATGAGAGAAAAAATTTTAATAGTTTCTATTCCCAAATAAAAACGCATTTTAAAGAATGGTATGTATTATTTAAACCAATTTTAGATAAGGCCGTAAAAAATGATCTCGAACGTGAAGATATGCAGAAATTGCAAAATAAAGAAAAAGAACTGCTCTCTATCCTTACTGATAGTCCAGAAGTAGAGAAAGATCGTAAAGAAATCCTGCCAATAATTATTTGGATTATATTCTATTTGTTTATTACGGGGGCAGCGTTCCTTTTTTCATCTTTTATCTTTTATAAACTATGAATGAATTTTTGGTTTGATAATAACAAAAGCGCGGCGCTAATTTGGGGGCTTATGCAAAAATCCACCTTTGGTGGATTTTGTTTATTTAGTAGTATAATAAAATTATTATTTTGTTTATGGTCTAATTCGCGCGAATAGGAGAATAGATAAAATAGGAGAATAAATAAAATTTTAAGATAATGAAATCAAGTGATATTAAAAATGATTTGCAATGTGTGGCGAATAAAAAGAAAGCGATAATTCTCGCGCGGTTTTTCAAGACCGGGAAAGGCGATTATGGCGAAGGGGATGTTTTTATCGGCGTTGTTGTTCCGCAACAAAGAAAAATCGCCGCAAAATTCGCTGAATTGTCGCTTAAAGAAATAAAAAAACTTTTAAAAAGTAAAATTCACGAGGAGCGGCTCACGGGATTGATTATTTTAGTTAATCAATACAAAAAAAGTTTTAAAGTTTCAAAGTTTAAAAAGGGAGAAATTTTGCGTAAACAGTTTTTTAATTTTTACGTAAAAAATATTTCCAGTGTTAATAATTGGGATTTGGTTGATTTGTCTTGTCGCGATATTATTGGTGAACATTTAATCAATCGTCAGCGGAAAATTCTTTATCAATTTGCGAAATCGCGAAATATGTGGAAACGCAGGATTGCTATTGTTTCCACTTGGGCGTTTATCCGAAAAAACGATTTTAATGACACCTTGCGGTTGGCGGAGACGTTGTTTAACGACAAGCGCGATTTAATCCATAAAGCGGTTGGTTGGATGCTTCGTGAGGTCGGCAAAAAAGACGAACGCGTTTTACGGCAATTTCTTGATAAAAACGCTTCTAAAATGCCGCGCGTGATGTTGCGTTATAGCATTGAACGCTTGCCGGAAAATAAAAGAAGGAAATATTTACAAATTTGTAAATAATATGATATAATCATTTTATAATATGGAAAATTCTGAAAGATTTAAAAATATAATCCCAGAGAATGAAAGAAGGCGGGAATTTAGGCAATTTTCAGCTTGTCCGACTTATTCAATAAATCATCATAATTTTGAGGCTGAATATTGGGAAGTTTATCCCGATGTGTGGCAAGTAGTGCCGGGAACGGAAAAGGACCTTGGTCCGTCAGATAAAAATTAATAATTATTTAAATAATATGTTTGGCATTCAATTTAATTTAAAAAAATTTGGCATTGGACTGGCGATTGTTATTGTTTTTAATTTGTTTATTAATTACGGTATCAATACTTTTTATAAATCGCCAAAGTACGAGGATTTTTGTAATCCGGAAAGATTAAAGCAATCTTTAAACACGAGAGAAAGTTGCGAAGTTGTCGGCGGTTTATGGACGGAAAATGTCGGCTATGAAACAAAACGTCTTTACGCGCCGATTTCTGAATCGGCGCCATTAATGCCCGCGGAAAAACCGATTCCGATTGTGGAAATTCAAAATCAACAACCGTCCGGTTGGTGCGACCAGGATTTCTCTTGCCGAAAAGATTTTGATAAAGTAAACGATGTTTACCGGAGAAATGTTTTTGTGGTTTGGATTATTGCCGGTATTGCGGCGATTATCGCGAGTTTTTCTTTTACAGCGGTTCAAATACTTTCCACGAGTTTTATGTTTTCCGGACTCTTAGCTTTGCTTATCGGCACGATTCAATACTGGTCCGCAATGCAGGATTATTTGAGATTTATAATTTTAGGCATTGCGCTCGGCATTTTAGTTTATTTGGCTTATAAAAAATTAAAATAAAAAGGTCGGAGAATTATGAGATACCAATTTTTATGAAAGAAGAAAAACCAATCGGCAAAATTACTCATTATTATGACCATATTGGCGTGGCGATTATTAAATTTAACAAAGCGGTTAAAAAAGGAGAAATGATTGCTATTAGGGGCGCTCATACGGATTTTACCCAAAAAATTGATTCAATGCAGTATGACCATAAAGACATAAGCGCGGCGAAAAAAGGTCAGGAAGTGGGAATTAAAGTGAAAGAGAAGGTTCATAACACTGATAAGGTTTACATCGCTTAATATAATTTTAAAATATGGAAAAAATTAAAAAATATTTAAATATTTCGATTATTATTGTTTTGTTTATTTTCGCTTTTTCGGCGATGTTATACGTGAGCAGCTATTCAAAATCAATCCAACCGTCGTCTTTTAGAAGCTTTTCCGTCAGTGGCGAGGGCAAAATTACGGCGATTCCGGATATTGCTCAATTTACTTTCAGCGTGATAACGGAAAGTGGCAAAGATATTGTCGGATTGCAAAAGGAAAATACCGGTAAGGTGAATAAAATTATCAGTTTTGTAAAATCAAGCGGAGTTGAAGACAAAGACATTAAAACGCAAAATTACAATCTTGACCCGCGATACCAATATTATTCCTGTCCGGTTAAGCAAGATTCGGTTGAGCCTTGTCCGCCGGCGGAAATTGTCGGCTATGCGATTACTCAAACGGTTTCCGTAAAAATAAGGAATTTTGAAAAAATAGGAGATATTATGGCGGGAGTCGTTCAAAACGGCGCTAATTCGGTTTCGCAATTGTCTTTTGCCATTGATGACCCGTCTTCTGTCCAAGACAAGGCGCGGGAAGAAGCTATTGGAAAAGCCAAGGCGCGGGCGGAATTGATTGCCAAAGCCGGAGGATTTAATGTCGGGAAATTGCTTTTAATTGATGAAAATAATTATCCGATTTCGGATTATAGATATGGAATCGGCGGCGCAATGAAAAAATCTTTAGCATTGCCGGCATCGCCTCAAATAGAACCCGGCTCGCAAGAAATTACCGTGAATGTGATTTTGCGATATGAGATTAAATAAATTTAACACGGATTTAATTGTCACAAATTGTCAATAAAGACGTTTATATTAAAATGCGTAAAAAATTTTTTAAATTTATCGTTCATCATAAAATTATTTCTGGAATAGTTCTTTTAGCTCTTTTAGGAAGCGGATATTGGGCGTATTCGACGTTCATAAAAAAAGAAGCTGATATTATTTACACTTTAACGAGAGTTGAAAAAGGAACAATCACGACATCCATATCCGGAAGCGGACAAGTTTCGGCGTTAAATCAGATAGAAGTTAAATCAAAAGTATCAGGAGATGTCGTTTCTATTTCTGTTATTAACGGCCAGGAAGTGAAAACGGGAGATTTATTGTTGCAATTGGATAGTCGTGATGCTCAGAAATCGGTTCGTGACGCTGAAGCCAACCTTAAAAGCGCGAAAATCGCTTTGGAAAAATTAAAACAGCCGGCTGACACGCTGTCTGTTTTGCAGGCGGAAAATTTGCTTGCTCAAGCTAAAGAAACGAAACAAAAAACGGAAAATGATTTACAAAAATCTTACGATGACGGATTTAACACTGTTTCCAACGCTTTTCTTGATTTTCCGACAATAATGACCGGTTTGGAAGATATTTTATATAAAAATACTATTTCAGCGTCGCAATGGAATATTGATTGGTATGCCAGTCAGGCTTCTACTTGGGAAGAAGAAAAAACAACGCTATATAAAAACAATGTTAATGGCACATACAGTTTGGCGCGCCAGAAATACAATAAAAATTTTGACGATTATAAATCTGTTTCCAGAAGTTCTAATACTCAAATTTTAGAAGCGTTGATATTGGAAACTTACGATACCGCAAAAATAATTGCCGATGCTGTTAAAACCTCAAATAATTTCATTGATTTTATTAAAGACGTTATGACTTTACACAGCATTACCGCGCCTTCGGCAGTCGCGACGCATCAAAGTTCGCTTAATACTTATACCTCAAAAGCTAATTCTCATTTATTAAATCTTTTAGCGATTAAGCAGACGATTGAAGATTCTAAAACGGCTATTGCCAACGCTGACCGAACAATCGCCGAAAAAACCGAATCGCTTATTAAGCTTAAAGCCGGCGCCGAAGTTTTAGATATTCAGTCGCAGGAACTCGCGGTTACGCAAAAAGAAAACGCGCTTTTGGACGCGCAAGAAAAACTCGCTGATTATTTTATTCGCGCTCCGTTTGATGGCGTTGCGGCAAAGATAAATTTCAAAAAAGGGGATTCAATTTCAGCGAACAACGCAGTGGCAACTTTAATTACTAATCAGCACATTGCCGAAATAAGCTTGAATGAAATTGACGTCGCTAAAATTAAAGTCGGTCAGAAGGCGGTTTTGATTTTTGACGCGGTGTCGGATTTAAAAATCACCGGAGAAGTGAGCGAGATTGACACTATTGGCACAGTTTCGCAAGGAGTGGTTTCTTATATTGTAAAAATAGTTTTTGATACGCAGGAAGATTCAGTAAAACCCGGAATGAGTGTTGGCGCGACAATAATCACTGATATTAAGCAAAATATCCTTGTGGCGCTGAACAGCGCCGTAAAAACGCAAGGCGATTCGCATTACGTTGAAATACTTGATGACCCATTGCGTTCCAAAAATGAGCAGGGATTTATTTCTAAGAGCGCGCCGATAAAACAAACCGTGGAAATCGGACTTTCCAACGATGAATTAACGGAAATAATTTCCGGAATAAACGAAGGAGACAGAATAGTGTCAAGAACTATTAATCCAACAGCCGTTAAAACGCAAACAACACAAGCTCCGAGTTTATTCGGCGCTTCGAGAGCTAGATAAACAGCAAGCGAAAAAATTTCCTTCAACCCGCTCACGCCGAGCACTCAACGCTTTGAGTGCTCGGCTGCGCTTCCGTTTAGGTTTCAGAGAAATTCTTTCGCTTGCTGTTGTAATATCAGCATAAATCCGTCAAAATCCGTATAAATCAGCGTTTCTAAAATATGATTGAAGTTAAAAATGTCGTGAAAACTTATAAAACTGGGGACGTTGAATTTCAAGCCCTAAAAGGAGCGAGTTTTAAAATTGAGGATGGAGAATTCGTGGCGATTATGGGGCCGTCCGGTTCCGGAAAATCCACTCTTATGCACATTTTAGGCTGTCTTGATATTTCCACGAGTGGAACTTATCTTTTGGACGGAAAAGACGTATCAACGTTAAATGACGATGAACTTGCCGATATTAGAAAAGATAAAATCGGATTTGTTTTTCAAGCCTTCAATCTTTTACCGCGCGCGACGGTAATGAGAAACGTTATGTTGCCACTTGTTTATTCCGGAGTCAAAAAAGAAGAACGATTAAGGCGGGCGGAAAAAGTTTTAGAAGCCGTTGGATTGGAAGAAGAGCATTATCATCACCTTTCTAACCAGCTTTCCGGCGGACAAATACAGCGTGTTGCCATTGCGCGAGCGTTAGTTAATAATCCGTCTTTGATTTTAGCCGATGAACCAACAGGTAATCTTGATTCAAAAACCGGAGATATTGTACTTAATACTTTTAAAAAATTAAACAAAGAGCATAATCGGACGATAATTTTAATAACTCATGAACAAGATATAGCGAATTACGCCGAACGGATTATTCATATTAAAGACGGAGATATTATAAGCGATTCAAAACACCACAAAAGATGAATATAAATAACAAGAGAAAAGATTTCTCTGAAACCTAAACGAGAGCGCAGCCGAGCACTCAAAGCGTTGAGTGCTCGGCGTGAGCGGGTTGAAGGAAATCTTTTCTCTTGTTATTGGGACATTTATATTGGGACATTTATGAAAATAGCAGATATTTTTCAAGAAACATATATTGTTTTATCCACGAATAAGGCGAGGTCAAGCCTTACTGTTTTGGGTATTGTTATCGGTATTAGTTCGGTGATTGCCATGATTTCTATCGGTCAAGGGGCTTCCGGAAAAATTCAATCAAGTATTGAAGGACTTGGTTCAAACCTTTTGACGATTATCCCCGGAGTTATACAGCCGGGAAGAGGAATTGTGTCTTCGGGACGTGGTTCGGCGCAAACGCTTAAAAATGAAGATGTGGAAATTTTAAAGCAAATCGAAGGTATTTCTTTTATTTCGCCTGAAGTCCAAAGAAGATTTCAGATTATTTCTTCGTCCGGCAATAACACGAATTCATTGGTAATCGGGGTAATGCCGGAATACGCGATGGTTAGAAATGTTTTGCCCGAGCAGGGGAGTTTTATTTCCGATTCAAATGAAAGAAGTTTGAGTCGGGTTGTCGTTCTCGGACCGACTGTGGCGCAAGATATTTTTGCCGATGAAGATCCTATCGGCAAAACGGTTCGTATTAATAAAATAAATTTTAAAGTTATCGGCGTTTTGCAGGTGAAAGGAAGCGTGGGATTTTTTAATCCTGATGACACGGTTTTCGTTCCGCTTTCCGTGATGCAAAAAATTTTAACGGGCGAAGATTATCTTTCCACAATAGCTGTAAACGTTGAAAATAAAGATTTAATGCCGCAAGTTCAGGAAGAAGCGATTTCTGCGCTTAGCCAGAAACATCGCGTTGACCCGCAAAATCCCGATTTTTCCGTTGTTTCGCAAGCCGAAATATCCGGAGCATTGACTCAAGTAGTTGATACTTTCACGATTTTTCTCGCTTCCATTGCCGGTATTTCTTTGGTTGTCGGCGGCATCGGCATTATGAATATGATGCTCACAACCGTAACGGAAAGGACGAAAGAAATCGGATTAAGAAAAGCGATTGGCGCGAAAAGGCGCGACATTAACCTTCAATTTTTAGCGGAAGCGATTATTCTTACTTTTATCGGCGGTTTTATCGGGATTTTACTCGGCGCGCTAATAGCGTTTATTATGTCGTATTTTGAAATTATCCAGACGTCAGTGTCAATTTTTTCGGTGTTTCTCGCTTTCGGCGTGTCAACTCTTATTGGAATTGTTTTCGGATATTATCCCGCACAAAAAGCTTCAAAATTAAATCCCATAGACGCTTTACGATATGAATGATAAAATATTATAGTTATGATACTTTCAGTTAAAAATCTCGAAGTTGAAATTAATGGCACTAAAATTTTAGAAGATATTAATTTTGAAATTAATAAAGGCGACGCGCTGGCAATTATCGGGCCGAATGGCGCCGGTAAAACAATGCTTTTAAGAGCTTTACTCGATTTAGATGATTATAAGGGTGAAATTAAATGGGCTCCGGAAATTAAAATAGGCTATGTTCCGCAAAGAATGGATATTGAAACCGATATTCCGCTCACAGTAAGGGAGTTTTTTTATTTGCGCGACGCGGAAATAAACGAAATAAAAATTAAAGAAGCGCTCACTTTTGTTCATTTTGACGAAAAAATTTTAAATTCGGGATTCGGGGAAATTTCCGTGGGTCAAAGGCAGCGCGTTTTGGTTGCTTGGGCGATTATTACCAAGCCCGATGTTTTGCTTTTTGACGAACCGACAGCGGACGTGGATATCGTCGGCCAGAAATCAATTTACGCGATGCTTCATAAATTACAGCACGATTTGAATCTTACCGTAATTTTAGTTTCGCACGACCTTAATGTTGTTTATAAATACGCAGATAAAGTTATATGTCTTAACAGGAAAAAAATTTGTGAAGGCACGCCGAATGAAATATTAAATACTGAAAGATTACTTGAAATTTATGGAGGGGAAAAAGCCTTTTATCATCATCAACACTAATCCCTCACCCTTCAAAGATATTTCAAAAAGATTATTATTGAAGAGTAAGTGGATAAAATTTTAATAAAACTAAGAATTCAGAGAATTAATATTTTTCATTTTTAAAATGAAAAATAAAATCTTTGAAGGGTGAGGGATGGATACAAATTTATTACAACAAATTTTAACAGCCGTTTTCGTCGCCGCTGCCGCAAGTTTAGTCGGCTCTTTCGCGATTTTAAAAAGAATGGCTTTGGTTGGCGATGCTATGAGTCATGTCGCTCTGCCGGGAATCGCCATTGCTTTGCTTCTTAATCTTAATCCGTTTCTGGGAGCCATTGTTTTTTTAGTTGCGGCGATTATTGGAATTTGGTTTATTCAATATCGCAGTAATTTATCAATTGAAACAACTGTGGGCGTATTTTTTACCGCTAGTTTGGCATTAGGAGCGTTAATCGCGCCGGAACACGAACTTTTAGAGGCTTTATTGGGTAATATCACAGATTTAAGCTGGCAAGAATCTTTGGTTTCAATTATTTTATCAATTATTTTAATTGTCGTTATTTTGCGGTTAAGAAAAAAATTGGCGCTCAATATGGTTTCATCGGAAATGGCGCATTCTATTGGCATAAAAAATAAGAGATTGGAATTTATTTATTTGATGATTTTCGCCTTAGTGGTATCTTTGGGTATACGTTTTGTTGGCGCGCTTTTAATGGGTTCGCTGGTGATTATTCCGGCGGCTTCGGCAAAAAACATTGCCAAAAGTTTAAATTCTTTTATGGGGTTAAGCGTGATTTTTGGAGTTTTAGCAGCCATAATTGGAATCTATTTTTCATCAATTTATAATCTTATATCCGGTCCTATTTTTATAATTATAAGCGTCGTTATTTTTATTATTTCTTTAATAATAAGAGGCAGCCGCAAATAAACCCCGCACCTTTCAGCGGAATTAAATATTTTACTGAAAGGTGCGGGGTAAAAATGCGATAGGTGATTTATATACTTGTCGGATTTTCGGCAATTTATGAGATTTTCACTCATAAAGGACGATGCAAGGATTGCGGCGGCGCAATGAT
>Ga0210044_10006843_pt1 | contig 14846 bp, 15 predicted proteins | sample CryGey13umfilter_2_FD_183959 | JGI IMG/M metagenome (GOLD analysis project Ga0210044, IMG submission 183959) | Groundwater microbial communities from aquifer in Utah, USA - Crystal Geyser 4/9/14 3 um filter (SPAdes) (version 2) | ecosystem: Environmental > Aquatic > Deep subsurface >...
CTTACTCAAATTTCCAATCAAGGCATTCCCAAAGCCAAGACGTATTTCCAGAAGAAAGTAAACGAGGGTAAGTCCAAGAAACACGCCCTGACCTGCCTTAAAAGACAAATCTGCGACATTATTTGGTCAATGTTAAAAGAGAAAAGAGCCTATTATCCTTAACCTTCAAGATTAGTTGTGGACAACAAAAGTTGACATAGAGTATCTTTCCTTTTTGCCTGCCCGAGCGGAAAAGTTTTTATCAAAATTCGCAGTCCGGATTTTCGTCAAAAAAAGTTCGGATTTTAACCAAAAGGCACCGCCAGTTAGGGAATGAAGCCATTGGCTCGCCCGCTACGCGGGCTCGCCAGCCGATTTTAAGCGCAAATTGGAATTTTTTATCTTTGCCCCGCTACTGCGGGACTGGCCAAAAGCGGGCTTTTCGAATTTTCATTTTATCGCCTCGATTTTTAAACTCTCAAGAGGAATTCCTTGGTATTGTCTTTTGCTAATATCTTTATCTTCTGACAAAATTTTTACTTTAAATCCTGTATCCTTAATAATTTTTAAGTAATCATCTTTTAATAAAGCACCGCCCACACATCCTGCTATTAATTCATCGTTGTCTTTTTGTTCGTCTGAAATATTTTCCAGCAATACAATATCCGAAATATAGACTTTACCACCTTTTTTAAGCACTCTAAAAGCTTCTTTAAAAACCTTTGATTTGTCTGGAGCAAGATTAACAACGCAATTGCTTATAATCACATCAATGGAATTGTTTTCTACAGGCAAATTTTCTATATCTCCTAGTCGGAATTCAACATTGTTATAGTTAAACTTTTTTGCATTTTCAGTTGCTTTATCAATCATTTCTTGAGTTATATCTACTCCGATTATTCGACCCGAGACACCAGCTTTTTTAGCGGCCAGAAAACAATCAAATCCCGCCCCTGAACCTAAATCTAAAACAACATCGCCTTCTTTGATATTTCCCATTCCAGTCGGATTGCCACAACCAAGACCAAGATTGGCCTCAGAAACAACTCCTATTTCCTGATCGGAATAGCCAATACTTTTTGCAATTTGCTCGTTAGTGGTTTTATCGCCACAACCACAACTATTACTGCAACATCCAGTTCCATTTTGAATTGCTATTTCACCATAATGCTTTTTGACGATTTGTTTGATATTATCTTTTTTCATAAGTCTTATCTCCTATTTAATTAAAAAATTATTTAAAAAAGTACAAGTTTTTAGGAATGCTTTTTGGTTTATTTTGCAATACACCCACTTCCCTTCTTTTTCTGTGATAATAAGATTCGCATTTACAAGTTCTTTGATATGATGAGAAATTGTGGGAATAGTGATATCTAAGAGTTTTGATAAATCTTTAATGCAAGTTTCATTTCGGCAGGAAAATTGACCATCATTGCATTTACATTCTTTAGCATAGACCGATGATAATATTTTCAATCTATTTTCATCGCTAAGGGCTTTGAAAATTTTAGCTAAATCTTTAATATTTTTATTCATAGGTAGTTCCTTATTATTATACTTAGATAACTATCTAAATGTTAGCAAACCAAATATCTATTGTCAAGAATCATAATTTATAGACAAAGCGTTCGTTTTATAGTAATATTTAAATTGAATTTAACCCGCCAAAGAAAAACTTGAAATCGTCCAATCCGAAAGGGTCGCTTCCGCCTCGCCCTCGCTTCCTGCGGCGATTTTTTCGGCGGGCTTCAAATTTTTTTCCTTGCCCCGCCCTCCCGACGCGGAAAAGTTTAAGGAACTCCCTAAAATACATAATCCCATTTTGGGATTATACCACAATAGGATATATACTACAAATAGCATGAGCAAGTCAATTTATACAAAAAATTATAAGGAAATAATAAATCGCCTAAAACAGGCGAGGATTGATGTTGGACTTTCTCAACAAGCAGTAACCGATAAACTTGGCAAACCACAATCTTATTTATCAAAAATTGAATCAGGCGAAAGACGGCTTGATGTAGCCGAACTTAAAAAATTATCCGAAATTTATAAAAAGTCGGTATCTTATTTTGTATAACCACTATGTTGTTAAATAAATTTGAAAAATTTTTACAATCAGTTGATCTTATCGCTTATCGCGAAAAGTATAGGCCTATTAAACTTGTTGAAATGGATTTACCAAAGGAAATACAAGCAATCGCTATGCTTTATCAGGTTTATTGGGACCAAAAGAAATTTTTAAATTACGACGATTTTTATAAAGAATATTTAAGAAAGTATAAAACAGAAATTGAATCGTTTAGACAAAAAATCACAATGTGCAAAGATTGTTTTTATCGCGGACTGCCAGCGAGAATTTATCGCACTTGGGCAAGTATCATTACTCAAATTCATGCCGGATACGTTACCGAATCGGTTTTTGGCGACGGAACTGTCGCAATGTCCGCCGAGCTTGATCATCAAGGAGTTGATTTTCAAGTCGTCTATAAAAATAAAACTCTTAACTACCAAGTCAAAAAAGCGACTTTTAGCAGAGAAGTAAGGCAAGAGAAAAAGTCGCGAAATCAAATCAAGGGTGAGTTTATCGACATTAAATACGAAGTGCCAAGCGACGATTATTTTAAAAATTCAAAGAAAAAAGACGGCGAGTATAAACTGCCTTATTTACGATTTACTGAAAATAAAGAATTAAAGCGTTTTCCTAATGGTTTCGTTGTTTTTACGCCATTCCCATTTGAGAAAAAGAAAAGTGGAATAGACAAATTAAAGTAATTTTGGCGTAAACCTTGTATTGCTTAAAAATTTTTCAGCGATACGAATATAATCGGGATTTATTTCAAAACCGATATACGATTGCCCTAATTCTTTAGCGGCAACGCACTCCGAACCTGTACCAACAAACGGCACTAAAATAACGCCGTCTTTTTTTGGCATAGCGGACGAAATAAGTTTTCGGGAAATTTCAAGAGGTTTTTGTGTTGGGTGTTTAATTATTTCGTGTTTCTCGTGTTTTTTTAATTCTCTTGGCTCAAAAACACCGTCGCAAGTTTTACACAAAAACCACCTTTCAATCATTCCAGCTCCGCCCGCAAGCGCGGGGATTTTTATTACATCGCGAGGCAACGCTCCGCCTTCGTGAGCCTGATAAATTGTTTCCTTTCCTTCCTTACTAAACCGGCCTAAAGTTCCTTTTCTAACCTTGCCCGCCGCTCCATTTAAAAATCCTTCCGTATATGGTTCTCTAATTTCGTCTCTATTAAAAACTGGCTTGTCTTTCCATGCGCAAATAATCGCCTCGTGGCTTCTTTGCCAAAAATTTAGCGAGGCAACATTTTTATTCGTGTAATGCCAAATAAGCCACCTTTTATTTATCGGGATTTCAACTGAAAGATAAGCTAAAATTTCACTGAAGCCGTAGATAAACATTGTCCCAGTTGGCTTCATTGTGCGGATACATTCGTTTATCCATTCTTTGCACCACGAGATATACTCGCCTAATTCTCGCTTATCAATATTATTTCCAAAATCTTTGCCGATATTGTAAGGCGGATCAATAACGACGACATCGCAACTCTCGTCGGGAAGTTTTTTAAGCTCTGCAAGTGCGTCGCCTAAAATTATTTTATTTAATGGAAGCGTTTTATTTCTTTTTAACGGAGTTGTCAATAAATCCTCTATCTGTTGCGTTTCATTTTGTATAACATCAATAACAATACCTTGAATTTTTATATCTCTGTCTTTTCGTATAATAATTGGCTCGTAGGCATTATTTGCTGGCTGGAGCCTAATTTGATTAGGCTCCCTGAAAATTTTTTTAAGCGTCGTCTCGTAATTATCTATTAAAGCGACTACTCGTTGCCCATTTTCGGCGACTTCTTGTTGTTTAACTAGAACGACATCGCCGTCTTTTATATTTTCATCAATCATACTATTTCCGCTTACTCGCAAAGCGTAGAAGTCGCCATTTTTTGGTAATTTTGTTTTGGCTATTGCTATAAATTCATTTTGTCGGATTGCCTCTATTGGTTCACCCGCGGCAATAGTTCCCAAAAGAGGAATTTTTATCAGAGGCTCTTTTTCTAGAATACTAATTGCGCGGGCTTTATTTTCCAAATATCCAGCTTTTTTCAATTTTGAAACATGAAAATGAGCCGTTGAAACAGAGGCGAGTTTAAATTTTTTCTGTATATTTTCAAGAGAGGGGGGATACCCCTTACTTTTTACGAAAGTTTCTACGAAATCTAAAACTTCCATTTGTTTTTTGGTGATCATAAACTTGATTTCATCCCATACTAAAAGTATAATAGAAAAAAAATAGAAAATCAAATGCAGTTATCCACAAGCGTTCTTTTAGAAAAATTATTGCTCTTGACAAGGTATTTCTATCTGCTATTATTATAAATAATAAATGAAGAAAGGTAATATAAAAAACCCTTATTTTAAGATGATAACTTGACTTTATTATTACTTAGGAATATTATTAAGTAGTCGGTTAATTAAAATAATCAAGTAAAATATGGATAATAATACATTAGAATCAACAAATAAGCTTTTGCGGGTAATAGTCGCCCTGCTCCTTAAACGAAAAGACCCAGATACGCTTACTCTGCGACAGCAGATTGAGATATTAAACGATTTAGGCTTAAAGCCGTTAGAAATTGCTGAAATACTAGGTCGAAGCAATATCTATATTAACAAAGAGCTTTTCGAGCTTAGAAAAAGCCGAAAGCAAAAATAATAATTTTATGGCAAAAGATAATCAAAAAAAGAAAATACAACTGATGAATTGTTGCGCGACTTGTTGATTGTCCAACTTGGATTGGCTGGTTTAGCTCAACACCAAATACGCGAAATTGTAGAGGTCGATATGCACCGCGTAAATCGCATTGTCAAACACTTTAAGAAAATAGGCAAATAAATTTATGACAGAAAAAATACTTGCGGAAGTTTCCAAAAAACTTAATGTCTTAATTGCTCTTTCCCTCCGTCAGTTGCTTGGGGAAAAAGAATTTTCAGGCAACGAAAAACGGAAGCAGGGCGTTGGCGAGTTGGCTCGTTATTTTAACAATATGGGCATTGAAGCCAAAGATATTGCGGAAATCACCGGTGCTCCGCTTCAAAGCGTCAGGACATTATTAACTCCAAAACGCAGAGAATAAATATGGCTCGTCCTCGTATTCTTGACCAAAAAATAATGTTAAAAATTGCCAAAAAACTTGGCAAGAAAAACATTGTTGCCATAAATGGCATAGTAAGTAATAAAGCTTCAAAGCTCGGCATATCTGCCGAGGCGGCTTTGATACTTTTAGCTAAAGAACACGGGATAGGCACATCTACATACCAGCGAAATCTCGATGTTACAAAACAAGCAGAGGTAAGAGACGCTTTGCCGTCAATTTTTGCTCCGGTACGAGCCACAAATCATGCGAGCAAGATAAAAAACAGAAATGAAACAAAACCAACTATTAGCAAGAAGGCGTCACTAAAACTTGCCATTGAGTATTTGATTGAGGATCAGGAATTGCGGAGCAGATGCCAAGATATTCTGATGGCTTTTGCTAATTTTGACAGACCTATCAATCAAGCGACCTTGATACTTGAAGATAGAATCAGAAAAAAAGCACTTCCAACTAAAAAAATAGTTGGTGAAAATTTGGTTAATCATGCTTTCAACGAGGAAATTTCAAAAACGGTTCTTCGCGTTGCAAGCAACGATCCCGACGACCAACGCGGATTTACGCAAATGTTGCGAGGTATTTTTGCGGCATTCGCAATAAAACACATCACCATATTATAAAAAGTTTTTCGAGAGAAGAAGCCATGCGTGTTTGCGGATTTATTGATGTTCCGTTGCGAGTTGTTGATAATTCTGTCAAAACTAAATAAAGCCTGCCGAAAAAATCGCCGTCGGAAGCGAGGCAACAACATATATGGCATACACAAAATTATTCACCCGATTAAATAAGAATTCAGTGGCTGAAGCCGGCGGCAAAGGAGCCAGTTTGGGAGAAATGATTAATGCTAAAATTCCAGTGCCGCATGGTTTTGTAGTGATTGCCAGCGCGTTTGACAGATTCCTAGAAGAAACGGATTTAGCCCAAGACATTCAAGCCCAGCTTGACCAAGTCAACTATAAAGATACCAATTCAGTTGACCGGTATGCCAATGTTATCAGAGACACAATTGCTAAAACCAAATTCCCAGAAGACTTAAAAAAAGAAATTCTGGTTGAATTCAAAAAATTAAAATGTCCATATGTGGCAGTCAGGAGTTCGGCTACTGCTGAAGATTCCAAGACTGCCAGTTGGGCCGGGGAGTTGGAAACTTACTTGAACACCACTGGCAAGGATTTGATTGCCAATGTTAAAAAATGCTGGAGTTCGCTGTTTACTCCCAGAGCCATATTCTACCGCCATGAAAAAAAACTGCTCAAATCAAAAGTCTCCGTCGCGGTGGTGGTGCAAAAAATGGTTCAGTCCGATGTCTCGGGCATTTGCTTTACGGTTCATCCGGTAACGCAGGATAAAAATCAGCTGATTATTGAAGCCGGCTTTGGACTGGGTGAAGCCATTGTCTCCGGTCAGATCACGCCAGATAGTTATGTGGTTGACAAACGCGACTGGTCAATTATGGATATTAATATCTCAAGACAGGAAACTAAGATTGAAAAGATTAAAGGATTAACCAAGACAGTTCCGGTTAAGAAAGCTGATCAAGAGAAACAGAAATTGACTGGTAAAAAAATTATCGCGCTGGCCAAGCTTTGCGGTCAAATTGAAAAGCATTACGGCTTTCCGTGTGATATTGAATGGGCGATGGAAAAGGGGAAAATATATATTACGCAATCCCGGCCGATTACGACCTTGCAGTTTTGAAAGATGGGGATTTGGTGGAAGTTGATGCTAATCAAGGAATAGTAAAGATAATTAAATAAAACAGAGATAAATAATATTGAGGCATTTGCCAAATCGCCTAAAAAGCCCTATGATATTTGTGTCTTTGGGGCAGAATATTATGTTAAAAATCCAAGAGAATTATAGTTTAAATAATTTGACAACAATTAAAGTTGGCGGAGCGGCTAGCTTTTTTGCGCGGGTAAAAAATGTCAATGAATTGAAAGAGGCTTTAGAATACGCGCATCATCACAGTTTGAATATTTTTGTGATTTCAGGCGGCAGTAACGTGGTGGTGAGTGAGCATGGTTTTCATGGTTTGGCGATTCAGATAAATATTAATGGGTTTGAAGTCATACGCGAAAACAAGCAACAGGCGGTGTTAAAAATAGGCGCCGGCGAAGTTTGGGATAAAGTTGTTAAAAGGGCAGTGGCCAATGGTTGGTGGGGGATAGAAAACTTGAGCTGGATTCCGGGCAGAATCGGGGCGTGCGCCGTGCAGAATTCAGGCGCTTATGGCCAGGAGATTTCCGATGTTATTGATGAAATAAAGGCTTTAGAAATAGCCAGCGGAAAGATAAAGATTTTTAAAAAAGATAAATGCGAGTATGGGTATAGGCAAAGCGTCTTTAATACGAGGATTGCTGGCAAGTTTATAATAGTAGAAGTAGTATTAAAGTTGAGCAAAAAAGAAAATTTAAAGATAGATTACCCTGATGTCAAGAAATATTTTAAAGAGCGTAGCCTTGAGCAGCCAAGTTTGCGGCAGATTCGCCAGGCGATAATTTATACCCGCTCAAATAAACTGCCGGATATGAGCAAGGTGGGTAATGCCGGTTCGTTTTTTAAGAATGTGATGATTAGTCGGAGTGAATTTCAGGGATTAGTCAAGAATTTAGAAAAAAATTTTGGGCAGAGCGAGGCTGACAAGGCAGTTGAGCTGAAGGAAAAATTTAAAATTGCCGGCGGCGTAAAAATACCTACGGCTTGGTTAATTGATATTTGCGGGCTGAAGGGTACGCAAGTTGGCTATGTGAAGGTTTATGAAAAACAGCCATTAGTGCTGGTTACCGAGCCAAGCAAGGCAACGGCTGATGAAGTGATGAGGTTGTTCAGAAAAGTAAGACAGGCGGTGTATCAAAAGACAGGCATGAAACTTTTGCCCGAGCCAAGATTAGTGGGATTTACGGACGAGGAATTAGAGGGATATTTTAAATTAGATGAGAACAGATATTCGTAATCTCCCCTCCTAAAATAGTTAGGAGTTGCCGGTGGCAAGTCCTAACGGGTGCCACGACGAAGTCGGGGCGGGGTGGTATTAAATCACATACCCCTCCGTCCCCGCTTGTGCGGGACACCTCCCCTTGCTAAGGGGAGGAGGGATTAGGGGTAGTAAATTAGTATGCAATTTATTTTTAATAATCCATTAATAAAAGATAGGCGGAGATGTATGCGTAATAATCTTACCGAAACAGAGGTAATAATATGGGCGCATATTAAAAATAAAAAACTTGGTTATAAATTTAGAAGACAGTCCAGTATTGATAGATATATAGTAGATTTTTATTGTCCAAAAAAGAAATTAGTATTAGAAATAGACGGCGGTCAACATCTGGAAGATAAAAGTATATTATATGACAATAAAAGGACAGAATATTTAAACTCACTTGGTATTAAAGTATTAAGGATATATAATAATGATGTTTTTGATAATATAGAAGGTGTCATAGATAAAATTAAGTATGAATTAGAAAATACCCCTCAGTCCCGCTGACGCGGGACAGCTCCCCTAAATTAGGGGAGCAGGGAATAATTCATTCCATCTCTCCTCCTAAAATAGTTAGGAGTAGCCGGTGGCAAGTCCTAACGGGAGCCCCGATGTCAATCGGGACGGGGTGGTAAATTAGGCAGATTAAGTCCATATTTTATGCTGTCATCAACTGAAGAAATCAAAGCCAAACTGGACATTGTGGATGTGATTCAGGAGTATTTTCCCTTGAAACAGGCCGGGGTGAATTTTAAAGCCAGGTGTCCGTTTCATGAGGAAAAAACGCCGTCTTTTATGGTTAACAGGGAGCGGCAGTTTTTTCACTGTTTTGGCTGTCAGGAATCAGGTGATGTCTTTAGTTTTCTGCAGAAAATGGAAAATATTGAATTTCCAGAGGCACTGAAAATTTTGGCCAATAAAGCAGGGGTGAAGTTGCCGGAATATAATCCGCAGATGGCTAATTTAAAAACAAGGGTTTTAGAGATGCAGGCAGTGGCCATGGCCTGGTTTCATAATCAATTATTAAATTCAGCAGCCGGTCAGAAAGCTTTGAGTTATCTAAAAGATAAAAGAAAATTGTCTGCGGCCACGATTGAAGAATGGCAATTGGGTTATGCTTTAGATAGCTGGGATGCCTTGTCCCAATATTTAAAGGGTAAAAATTTTACGCATCAAGAGATTTTACAAAGTGGTTTAGTCGTGCCCAAAGAGAGGAGTCAGGACTATTACGATCGCTTTCGGGATAGAGTGATGTTTCCCATTGAGGATTATCACGGCAATATTGTCGGGTTTACTGGCAGAACATTAAAAGAAGATGAGGGCGCGAAATATATTAATACGCCGCAGACAGCGGTTTACAATAAATCAGAGGTTATTTTTGGCTTATATAAAGCCAAGGCGGCTATTAAAGATGAGGATCAAGTGGTGATAGTGGAAGGCAATATGGATGTCATTGCCTCGTCTGGGGCAAAGATAAAAAACGTGGTGGCGGTTTCTGGCACGGCATTGACCGTGGAGCAGATCAGGATTTTAAAAAGATTAACCAATGATTTTATCTTTGCTTTTGATGCTGATCAGGCAGGCATTAGAGCGGCAGAGAGGAGCATTGGTTTGGCTTGGAGCGAGGAGGCCAAGGTGAAAGTGATTGCGATTAACCAGAGTTTGGGCAAGGATCCTGATGAGATAATCAGAAGAGACGTCGCTTTATGGAAGAAATTAATAGCCGCAGCCCTGCCTGCCATGGACTATTTTTTTGAGATGAAATTTCGGGGTTATCAGCCGGAGGAGATTGAGAGCAAAAAACAGGTGGCCAGAGATTTATTAAATTTAATCATTCAATTAGCCAGTCCGCTTGAGTATGATTATTACCTTAAAAAACTGGCAGAGAAGCTGGAGGTGAGGGAAGAGGCGCTGAGAGAAGCGGTTAAAAAAGCAAGGCAACAAAAAAAGCCCGGAGTGGCAAGTCAAGTAAGCGCTCAAACACAGCAGACGGATAAAAATGTCAAGAGTATTGATAGAAAAGCGGCGGTGGCCGAGAGGTTGCTGGCTGGCATGATGGCGCGTATGGATTATATGGAATATGTTGGTGAAAATTTGGTGATTGAATATCTGCCAATGGCCTGCCAAGAATTTTACAAGATACTAGCAGTGTATTATACTAAAGAGTACAAACAGGGCGGCAAAGTTGAAAATTATATCAAAGAAAATCAGCCGGAGCTGACTAACCAGCTCAACTGTTTAATTATATTAAAAGAGGAATTAAAACAATTGTCCGATCATGAATTTTTAGCAGAGATTAAAAGATTGATTTTTGAGTTAAAAAAGGATTTTATCAAAAATAAACTATTGGGGGTGGCTAAAGAAATCAGTGATAATGAAGATAAATTTAAAAAAAGCGCGGCAGCAGGGCAAGAGGAGTTAAAAAATAAAATTGATAAGTTAATGCAAGAATTCAGCGAATTATCAGGGCAATTAAAGGAAAATTAAAAAATATTTATTGACTATGGCGCAGATAAAAAAAAGATCAAAAAGGGAAAAGAAAATAAAAGCCAAAAAACAAGCATGGCTGGCAATTAGAAATAGAGGCAAACAACAACGTAGATTTAAACTAAAAAATAAATTTATCAGGCTGAAGAAGAAAGCATTCAAACAAAAGATTGAGTTTCCCATTGAGGCAGCCAAAGTTTTGTTGAGGAAAGGCAGTTTCAGGGGTTTTGTGACTGAAATTGAGATATTATATACCTTTCCCGAATTAGAAGAATATTTGTCACAGTTTGAACAGATGTTGGAAGTGATTGAAAAGGCAGGCATAACAATCGTGGCGCGTGAAATTGGAATTTTGGAAAAACCAGAAAAGCGCGTTGAGATATTAAATGAAATTGGCTTAAAGACTAGTAAAAAGAAAATGGATTTGACTGACATTTCGGGCGATTCAATCCAGATGTATTTGCGCGAGATTGGCAAGGTACCGCTACTGGTCGGTGATGAAGAGACGCAACTGGCTAAAAGAAAAGAAAAAGGCGACAGGGAAGCGGAGCAGAAATTAGTCCAGTCAAATTTGCGTTTAGTGGTTTCCATTGCTAAAAAGTTTATGGGCCGGGGAGGCTTAACTTTATTGGATTTGATTCAGGAAGGAAATATTGGATTATTCAGGGCAGTGGAAAAATTTGATTATCGCAAAGGCTATAAGTTTTCAACTTATGCCACTTGGTGGATACGGCAGGCGATTACTAGAGCTTTAGCTGACCAATCAAGGACAATCAGAATTCCGGTGCACATGGTGGAAACAATCAATAAATTCCAGCAGGTGCAGAGAAGGCTGATTCAGGATTTGGGCCGTGAGCCTTTGCCAGAGGAAATTGCCGCTGAAATGGGGGAAGAGATTGAGAAGATCCGTCACATTATCCAGATTTCACAGGAAACAGTGTCTTTGGAAACATCAGTCGGGGATGATAGCGATGATGACGCCAAACTTTCAGATTTTATTGAAGACACCAAGACCATGAGTCCGTCCAAAACAGCGGCTTTGCGGCTTTTAAGCGAACATGTTCAGAATATTATTAAAGAGTTGACCCCCAGAGAGAAGAAAATTTTAGAGATGCGTTTTGGTTTAATAGATGGCGTGGCCCATACCTTGGAAGAGGTCGGGCAGGAATTCGGCGTGACCAGAGAGAGAATCAGACAGATTGAGACCAAGGCCCTGGAAAAGATAAAAGAACATGTCGGCATGAGTAAGCTAAGAGATTATTAAATGCTAATTTTCAATTACGGAATTCTAAAATTGTATTCGGGGATAGCTCAGCGGTAGAGCAATTGGCTGTTAACCAATGGGTCCAGGGTTCGAATCCCTGTCCCCGAGCCAACCCAGTGCGCGTTTCGAGAGACCCGTTTCTGTCCCGCCTTCGCTAAAGTTATGGCGAGGCAGGCAGGAAACGCCCGAGAAGCGCTTGCTGGAGTTGGCTAAGAAAGCACCAAAATTCGGTGCTTTTTTGTTTGGTTTACTTTCGCTTTACTTTGGGGCTAAAATATGCGAAAATTAAAAAAGATGGAGCAATCTAAAAAACTGTTCTCTAGTCAATAGCTTTGCACCACTTCCATTGGAGTTTTCATATTCAGCCCCATATGTGGCCGCTCGGTATTGTAGTAATGAATAAATTCCGGCATGGCTCTTTGCCAGGCGCTTAAACTCCTCGGCGTCCTGGCCAAACATTCCTGTTGGATCGTTCTGATAAATCTCTCAATGTGCCCGTTATCCGTGGGCCGTCTCACCCGTGAATGGCGATGATCTACGCCGTCAGATATTAGTTGCTGACTAAACCATTTGGCAAATTCACTGCCATGATCAGATTGGATCATGCGAAATTCAAAGCTGGCTGCTTGTCGCGCTTCATGATAGAAAGACACGCTTTGCCAGGAATTAACCTTAATGACCGGTTTGGCATAAGCCCATCTGGAGCACAGATCGATCAGGGCATAGAGATATAACCCCTCATTAGGCAAGCCTTCCTGCATAGAGTCAATTTCCACTAAAATCCCTGGTTTTTCAGGTATTGGCCTGGCTGGATAGGTATGCCACTTTTTCCATTTACTAGGGTATGTATAGTGGTGACGTTTTAAGGTTCTTTTCACTGAGGACAAACTGACGATTAGCCCATCTTTGTTTAATTGATGATGGATAACCTCAGCACAGCGATGATGCTGGTGACGGTGGGCTAAGATCGCCGCCACAATTTCACTGGACAGGGTGAGTGGGTGACTTTTTGGCCGGGAACTTTCCGTCGGGATAATCCATCGGTTGCTCAAGCTGGCTTTCTTAACCCAACGGCTAATAGTAGTATGGTCAAAACCAGTGTATCTAGCTGCTTGTCTCATGCTCCAACCTTGTTTTAAGACCAGGTTGGCGGTCTCAAACCGCAGGCGCGGTAAATGTGGATTCATAGTATATGGCATATACCTTAGCTTACCACAGGGTGGTGCAAAGGTATTGAACCATAACATTTGCTTTACAAAATTATAAGTTTGTGGGCTGGGAAAGGGCTAAATTTAAGAAATTAAAATTAATTATTTATGGCTTGAATTAGCTAAAATATAGAATTTTTTGGTTTAGTGTCTTGACAAGGTTTTAATAGTATGCTATGATGAAAGCGTAAGATAAAAAGTGTGAAAAGCACATTCAATCATTCAAAATAAAAAGTTGAGCAAAGGGCAAGGATATGGATTGGAAAAAGTTGACCCTTGACAAATATATCAGGGTATGCTATGATATAGTTGTTAAAGATGGAAGGTGTGAAAAAGCTCAAGTTTAATAAAGATCTTTAAAAATCTATATAAACATAAACCAAACCTTTAGTTGTGGAAGACTAAAGGTTAATCCCAAGAAATTGGGATATTGGAGAGAGTCAGCGAAACAGGCGTTGTTATAATTACCTGTTAGCTATTTAATAGCTATAATATTATATCTATTATTATAAGACGGACTCTCTCCATTACGGATAGAGTCCGTTTTGATTTTAAAAATATGTAATAAACATTTACCTTCCTTTTTAAGGAGGGCAGTGAGGAGAGAGAGCATTAAAATCTTTCAGAGGACAAAAAGTAATTTAATTATCGGTCCAATTTGAAAGATAAAATCCAACCTCACTGCTTTCCTTGAAAAAATTCAAGGATAAAAAAGAACATTAAAAAAACAGAACTATGTAATCCCGCAATTGTGGGATGAGATAGCTCATAAAAAACTGGAATGGCTGATATCAAAGCCCGCTCAAATCAGTCAAATGAGGAGAGAGAAGTGGCCTTTGGCATTACTCTTCCTAAAATTCACTAATCAAATTAGTGAATGACAGAAGTTTAAGCGACAGTGGATGCGATTGTCCCGCTCTGCGGGACGATTGCACTCGGTTTATATTTCTGTCACAAGTGCACCTCGTATGCTTTGCCCGATAATCTCGGGCCAAGCCGAGGGAGTGGTTCCGAAGAAAATTCAGAACTACTCGTATCGGTTTGAAAATCGTATGTAAGAGAAGAGAGATTAATTTTTTAAAATTATGTAACAAGATTCTCTGTCCATTTAGATGCTCGTTCTAAATGGACAACCATCTTGCTAAATAAAAAAGTGTATAAGCAAGAAAAATTGTTCTTTACAATCTAACTAAATTTTTAAAGCCGAATTTCGGCGGAGGAGGAATTATGAAAATAGTTCTTTGCGGACCGCCTAAGTCCGGCAAGAGCTGTCTGCGAGAAGGATTAAAGCAGGCAATTAGGAAAATCCCGGGAGCGCCGTATCCTTATGTAATCACGGCGTGTCCGGATGGCGAAGGAGCATGGTTTCAGGCAACTGTGAGCCATGATCCAGAGCAAGCCCGCCAGATCAAGACTGAATACAAAAAGTCTTTGGGTGGGTTTACTCCTGAATTCGTGAAGCGCATCGCGGATTCAGTTGCCAACTGCTCGCTTCCATTAACATTGGTGGATATCGGTGGTATTCCATCAAAGGAAAATGAGCAGATCTGTGCGGCTGCCACTCATGCCATTCTTCTAGCTGGTGATTATGAAGATAAAACATGGCAACAACGGTTGCCCGAATGGTATGAGTTTTCAGAAAAACTTGGCTTGAAAATTCTGGCCGTAATCTATTCTGATTATCATGGTCAGGAAGACACGGTGCAAGGCAGTGAAGACAACACTTTTTATGGGAGTGCTCATTA
>Ga0210044_10006845_pt1 | contig 14842 bp, 12 predicted proteins | sample CryGey13umfilter_2_FD_183959 | JGI IMG/M metagenome (GOLD analysis project Ga0210044, IMG submission 183959) | Groundwater microbial communities from aquifer in Utah, USA - Crystal Geyser 4/9/14 3 um filter (SPAdes) (version 2) | ecosystem: Environmental > Aquatic > Deep subsurface >...
TGATGTCTCCACCTGCACCGAGTGTTTCAGGCAGATGGATGATATGGGTTTCTGGTGCATTCAATTCCGCAAGCATTCCCGCGGTTCGCTCCGCTCCTTTCTTGCCCGCTATATCATTGTCATAGCAAATGAAAACAGTAGAAAATTTACTGAAATGTTCTATCCATTCCTTTTTGAAAGTTCCAGCCCCGCCCGTGGTAGTCACCGCAGGGACTCCTTTCGACTCTAGGAGCAATCTATCGAGTTCTCCTTCACAGATAATGATAGAATTGTTAGCATTTGTTAGCATTTCCCAATCATAGAGCTGAGCGTTTACTCCGTTCGGATAAGTCATTTTGTCATCTCCAAAGTTGGGGTCTTGGCGGAGTTTGAAAAAGGTGTAATTCCCGAATGTATCTTTGATAGGGATAGTAATCCAATACTTCCGATAAAATTTTCCATAGCCGATTTTGAACCGAATGATGATGTCATCTGTTATCCCTCGTGCATTGAGATACTGGCGGATGCCGGGAGGGAGTTTCTGATGGCATTCCTCTATAAGTTCCGTACTGAAATCTTTCTTTGGTTTTTGATGAGATATTTTTAGATTGTCACCGAGATGCTTTTTGAGGGTCACAAGGTTTCCTTTCTCCCCGCATTTTTTGCAGTCGTATTGCCCCGTCTCCTTGTTGAAATACAGATGAGCTTCTCCTTCTCTGCTATCTTGATCGCAATTATTGAAAAGGCATTTCACGAGGAGTTCGTTTCCCTGCTCGTTATAAGGGATATTCTTTTCATTGAGGTATTCTATAATGGTCTGTGGGGTCATATAATTATGATTAACGGATATATGTATACTTTATGTGGTTTCCTTCGTTAGCGGTCTATTTTATCCTTGATTTCTGTTGTCCTCGAAGGGTTTGAAAGGCAGTCTAGATGACGCAGGAGAGTTCTTTTATCGCTTTGAGCATAGTCGTCTTTTTGCACGAGTTTTTGGAACCAGCGATGCAGGATGGGTTGGGTGAAACGCTGTCCTTTCACCGCCTCGGCAAAACAGATGAAGGAACTCCAAAATGGTTTCTTCTCCGTGATGTTGTTGAATCGCCTTTCAATAGATTTCATAGTTTTTACTTATTGGGTAATTTGCTGTCGTCGCTCCAGCTCGTGGAACTCTTCCTCGTCCATCGGCTTCAGGACTATTTTGAGGAAGCGGACAAGTGCTTCTAGTTTTTTGGTAGCCTCTTCTCTGCCGATTTCTTTTTTGAATCGGTTGAGATAGAGTTCTTGAAATTTCGATATATACTTGTCCGAGAGCATAAGTTATTCGCTGTAAATACGATTTTTGAGCATTTTTATTGTGTCGAAGAAGCCTCTCGCTCCTATTAAGAGAGTGTCTGCCCAATACTCCCTTATGGACTCTTCTATTTGCTTATCTTTCTGAAAGACGAACTTGATTTTCTTCGGATTCGATCGATCGAGGGTTAATAGGATAAAACCCATATGAACGAGAGCCGTTGCCGCTCCCAAATCGAAAGTAGTGAACACTACTAGGGGGTTATTTGGAGGAATACGCTGTGTTTTTCTGATAACAATCTTCTTCATAAGGTTTTTTGTTGTTATAAATTAATTACCTCTCTAACTAACACTGCTGAAATTTCAGAAAAACAAAAAAAGCTCATTTCTGAGCCTTTAATTAAAAATATATACGTTGAAATTTTCAGTTACCAGCTATTATTTTAATGACGGTCTGTATCTTCGTTCATCTGTTCTTTCCAATCATCTGTTCTATTATCAGACAGTATTCCTTGAACACTGTAAATATCCTCTCTATCTTTTGGGGTAGGTAAAACTTTGAATTTTGTTACGTAATCCCGAGTTGTATCATCAAAGCCAAAAGGATTTTCCCGTGTATTAAATCTCGCCATCAATATGGTTTTTACTGCTTTTTTCCATTGATGAGCCTTTGCGAGTTCGCTTTTTGATAGTCCCTTGATAGGGTAGCAACCATTATGCATTGCACAGGTATAAAAGAAATCCCAATTTACGGAGGCAACAATTTTCCCCTCTCTAGTCTTTGTTAACCCTAGTTCTATCCAGTCTGTTTCATACGTTTCGTCATTGCTGAGTCGAATTGTTACTCTATTATCTTGTAAAATGAAAAAAGTGAGATCTCCCCATTTCTTACCATTCATATCAACAATAAACGGTACTTTGATTGTTTCTTCAGTTTTGCGAATGTTTGCTTTCCCGTATTTGGCTATTGGTGGACTATCATTAAGTTTTAATCGCTCTTTGGTTAATTCATTTATTAGATAATTGTGAAGTTTCATCAAATGTTGCGTAAACTTGTCTCGTTGAAAGAGCTTACTCGTTGACCCATTTTCTATCTTTTCCATTTCATCTGTTAATTCTGAAAATCTCTCTACGTTGACGATTACGTTCGGCTGAAGAATAAGTTCTTGAAAATAGTGATTCTTATCAAGTATTAGGGAATAGACATCATTAAGTGCGTTCCAAGCACTATTAATCCCTAAACCTTTTTTTGTGTAGCTCTCGATTTTTTGTTCTTCTTCATAGAATAGTTCATACCCTTTGGATAAAGTATAAAACCTGACGGAGTTTGCCTCAGATTTAACCGAATAGAGATCTCTTATCAGATTATTGTAACCACTCCTTACAAGAAAGGAAATCACTTCCGATAACGATGAATGGAGTTCATTTGGATGATGATCACCCCTGTATTTTTTTAGAGTTGTTAATAAATTGTGTAAATTTTGTGAATCAATTTTTTCCTCTTTTATTCTAGAGATAAGAATATCACTATTTCCCCGTAGTTCTTCTAGGGCTTGTTTCTTATATTTCTCTAGATTAGCCCGACTAAAGGAATCCCCATTTTCAATTTGTGAGACAATATTTTGTAATAGAGGAGTTTCTTTCGTTGTTTTGATATATTCAACGATGCATAGAAAAAAATTCCAATCACTTCCATAGGAATTAACCGTGGTTTTATATTGCCTGTCTAGCACATCTAATGCTAGTCCAATGCTAGTTTTCATTGTAATTTTAATAGTAATTTCTTCCAGCGTAGCCCTATTTACGTCTTAAATCAACCCCTTCTCCTTTTTTGAAGTTTGAAGATTGATAATAAGCAGAAAAAAAGCAGGAGACACATCGAGTAGTAGAAAAACCATATTTTGGCTTGTTTTTCTTTACGAAGAGGGGGAATTGGAGTAGTCTGAAAGGGTAAAAGAATCTATAAAATATGATGAAAATTCCAAAAATTATTGACAACAACAGAACAAAGCTCGTTGATGTTTTTACCGAAGTAGCTCAAAAATACACGGAACTTTCTATAGCGACGGGCTATTGGGATCTTGAAGGAATGAAACTCGTTCTTCCTCATCTCAAGGATTACTCAAAGATTAGGCTTCTCATTGGACGAGAACCACTTATACCTCGACATAAAATGGCACAACCAGAATTGGATTATCCTGATCAAGATTTTAAATTTGATCTATCGATGATTGCCCCAGATTCAGGACTTAAAGAGGTTGTTACGGAAATTAAGGAGTCTATTGCAAAAGGTCAGCTTGAAGTTCGAGTTTACAGAAAAAACTTTTTACACGCAAAGTGTTATATCTTTGGATCGTACGAATCTAGTGAAGCGGTCGGTATTATTGGTTCATCAAATTTTACCAAAAACGGTCTCACTTTTAATATGGAACTTAACGCTCTTGAATCTGATCATCGAGTTGTGACTTTTCAACCAAAGACACAAGAACAAGAAGTTGGGCATCTGTATTGGTTTGATCAATTTTGGAACGATGAAACTACTGAGGTATGGAACGAACAATTTAGCACTCTTCTCGGAACTTCTCCAGTCGGCGATGAACTTTACAGTCCATATGAAACATACATTAAAACTTTGTATGAGCTTTATAAAGAAGAAATTGAAGACGATAGCGAGGTATTATCTGAAAATGGACAAGGTAAAACACTCTTTAATTTTCAACAAAAAAACGTACACGCTCTCTTAAGACGACTGCGTAAATATAAAGTGGCGATGCTTGCTGATTCTGTCGGTCTTGGTAAGACGATAACGGCTATAAGCGTACTTAAGCAATATATTGATAATCCTGAAGGGAAAAAGCGTGTTGAAATCATCTGTCCAAAATCTCTTGTTCGACAATGGGAAAAGGAGCTTACAACAGAAGGCATCTACGGCTTAAAACCGATTACACTTCAAAATTCAGGTGAAATCGAAAGACACAAAGAACTCGATAATATCGCTAGTGTCTCATTATTTGTAATTGATGAATCACATAATCTACGTCAAACATCGGGTTTTCGTTTCAAGCTCCTATTGGATTGGATTAGGTCAAATCCCAAAGCACAGGTCTTACTCCTTACAGCAACCCCTATTAATAACCAGTTGAGCGATCTTACGAATCAGATTCTCCTTGGTACGGGGGGCGATGCTGAAGTGTTGAAAGTTACTATAGCCGATGAGAAGAAACAAACTGTACAGATTAGTTTTTATCAGGCAGTTGAAAACTTAAGGAAAAAAATCAATCAAGATATTAAAAGGAATGGCAAAATTGACTACGACTACATTAAACAGGTTATGACTCCAATTATTCGTACCTTTGTTGTACGAAGAACAAGACAGGGTATCGAGAAAGAATATGGATCACTTACTATTAATGGTGTCGAAAAAAAGTTCCCGAAAGTTATTCCTGAGGTAACTGAATATGAGCTCGATAAAAAACTTGTTGATGCAATAAGAAAAATAGAAAGTCCGACTATCTCACTTTTTTCTGTTTATGAATTAGACCCAAATGAAATTGTTGAAAAGTGTAGGGATCTCAGGCATCCTCTTGATCAACTGACTAAAGTTACAAAAAAACTTGATGAGCAGAGTCTTTCTGAAGAAAGTCCGATGTACTTTGTTTTCCAACTTATATTGATGCTTGGATTCATTCCATATCGTTGGATGATGTATCAAACAAAATACTATGGTAAGACTCGTGACGAAATCAAAGAGATCGGGCTGAGTTCTGAAAATAGCAAAAAACTCCTTTTGCAACTAGGAATCTTCGGTATCCTTCGGACGGTATTTTTGAAGCGTATGGAGTCTTCTGTGAGTGCTTTGCGAACATCTCTTGAAACATATAGTCATAAACTAGACCTTTTTGAAAAAGGCATTGATGAAGGAAAAATTGTTTCCTTAAAAGACATCGAAGCCCTTGAAGCTAGTTTGGGCGATGAAGATCTTGAAGTTGATTCAGAAACTCTCGAAGAAATTACTCTTGATGTTATAGATGAAAAGAGCTATGAACTTGAGGCTATTAAACAGGATCTTAAAAAAGAAAAAGAACTTGTTTCAGTGATTAGAAGCCAGCTAGAGATTCTTGCGAAAGATGATTCAAAGATCAAATGTTTTGGATCACTTATTGATTCTCTTCAAAAAAACCATCCTAATAAAAAAGTATTAGTGTTCTCTTATTTTGCGGATACTATTAACTATCTTGAAGAAACGATTTCAAAATACTCTACAAGTGTCAACAAAGAAAACACTGGGTTTGTATCTTCTAAAAATCGAAGTGACGCAGAAAATACAGCTTCTCGGTTTTCTCCTGTATCAAAGGAATATATTCTTAAGGATGATGAATCAGAATTACAGTACCTTTTCTCAACAGATGTGCTTTCTGAGGGTCAAAACCTGCAGGATTCAGGAATACTCGTGAACTATGATCTTCACTGGAATCCTGTAAGAATGATCCAAAGAAACGGTCGTGTGAATCGTCTCGGATCTCTTTTTGAGGAAGTGTATATCTACAATATGCGACCAGAAGCAAAATTGGATTCGTATCTTAAATTGATCCAACGCCTACAAGGAAAAATTGATATTATTCGGAACACTATTGGTACAGATACCCCTGTTCTTGATGAGCCAGAGAACCCTATTGAATACACTGATTCCGTAAGTGATATTTATAGCACTGATTTTCAGAAACGAATGCAGGCATTGCAAGATGCAGAAAAGGCATCAGACTTTTTGCTCTCTGAAGATGAGTTTGTTCTTGATCTCAAGAAATTTAATGGAAATGATTTCTACTCGGAAGAATATAAGGAATCAATATATAATATCTCAGATGGTAAATGGGCTCTTGCCCCCAGTGTTATTTCTCGAGGACAAGAAAGACCTGGAGTATTTGCCTTAATGAAACTTTTTTCAGAGGAAGGAGAGTCTATTGGTTTCCAATTCACAAAAACTGATCGATTAGCATCTCAACTGAATGCAGTATCACAACTTCAAGCCCTTGAATGGCTTCGAACAAATCCAGAAGACAACAAGCGAGGCTCTGATCGAATTACTATTGATAAAGTTGCAGTGAGAGATCAGCTGGAATCAAAGGTTATTCAATACTTTGGCGATGAAGAAACTGGATCTTTGATTGGTCAAGAAAATGAAATCCTTAGAATACTTTTTACGAATGGGTATACTGAAGAAGATATAGATATGGTTCGTGATGCATTTAAGACGAGAGATGTATTCTATAAGCGAGACATTGGTCAATTAAAACGGAGAGTGATGACTCTGAAAAATAAGGGCGATGTGTATCAAGAAACACTCCAAAAGTTGGTTGCCTTGGCAAAGGAATTGGACAAGTATAAGCAAACGGAGACAATCGAATTGCCAGCAACAACAAAAGGCGTTTTGTTCTATGTAAACAATAATGAATAATATAGCTCCAAAAATTCAAGATGTTCAGAAAGAGCTAGATGTACTTTCTGCCAAAAAAAGCTTTGCACAATCACAAAGAGTTATTCTTTCTGTGATTAAACTTTTGGATGGATCAATTTCAGAAAACAATCTTGATCTTTTTCAGCTTTTTACTGATAGTGATGGAAAAATACGAGCGAATGCATCGTGGTTTTTTGAAGATCAAGTCATTGCTGATCGTAAGGCAACATATAAAGTTCATAGTGAAAATACCCTCAATATAGACTTCAAGGTTTACGGTGTAAATAAACCAAGTAAACGGGTTATTTCTTGGGCTACCGCTCTGACTCCAAACTTTGAGGATGAGCCGTTTAATTCAAAGTTTAATCTTGGTATTGATTTTATTATTCCGAAGTCCACAGATAGAGTGATCATTGTTCTTACTAATAACTACATCATCCGAACCCTTGAACTGAAAGGAGTTCTTACTGCTACTTTTCAAGAAATACTTTCTAAGTGGACTGAAATTAAGGATTTTTCTAATAAGGGAGCTGTTCAGACAGCTCTTTGGGAAAGCTTTGATCTTCAACCTCTCAACAAGAAGTTTTATGCTGGTATTAGTGAACGCTTCATTCTCTTACGACAACACTTGGTTAAAGAAAAAGTATTGGATGAAAAACACGCTTCAATGTTTGCAAATAGACTCATTGGTCGTGTGATCTTTTGTTGGTTCCTAGATAAGAAAGATATTATAAATCGCGATCTTAAGTACTTTGATTCAGAATCATTCGATGATGATACGGAGTATTATAAGACAAAACTTGAAAAACTTTTTTTTGGTGTACTCAATACACCTATTGCTGATCGTGAATATAAGGATGATGTGACACCTTTCTTGAATGGTGGTCTTTTCGAAGCACGAAAAAATGATTTGTATCAAGATTCCAAATTAAGCTTTCCAAAAAACTATTTTGACGATCTTTTTTCTTTTCTTTCAGCATACAATTTCACAACCGATGAAAGCACGAGTCAGTTCCAACAAGTAGCGATTGATCCAGAGATGCTCGGGCGTATCTTTGAAAACCTCCTTGCTGAAATGACTGAGGAAACTGGCGAACAGGCTCGTAAAGCAAAAGGGGCTTTCTACACACCTCGAGAAATTGTGGACTATATGTGTAAAGAATCTCTCAAGGAATATTTGAAAACAAAACTCCCTGAAGATACATTCCGAGATCAGCGACTCTATCAACTTATCGAAGCTCCAGACAAAGATTTTCAAGATCAAGACCATAATTGGCGAAGAGATTGGAAACCATACAAAGATGCAATTATTACAGCATTAGATGACCTGAAAATTCTTGACCCTGCTTGCGGTTCAGGAGCATTTCCTATTGGTATGTTACAGCTCTTAGTGAGGGTGTATGAGCGTCTGGAGGCTCGTTTTGACTCGTATAGGACGAAACTACAGGTTATTGAGAATAATATCTACGGTGTTGATATAGAGCCTATGGCAGTGGAAATTGCTCGTCTTCGAACGTGGCTTTCTATTGTTGTGGATGAAGAAGCAGATTCTAAGAAAATTAAACCTCTTCCAAACCTCGAATTTAAGTTTGTTTGTGCAAACTCGCTTATTGATCTTGACCAAAGTGGAGTAGCAACTTTTGGAGATGATCCAGATCTTGAAAACAAACTTCAAGACATTCGTGATGCATATTTTAATACTGAAAGTATCGCTAAGAAAAAGAAATTACGTATCAGTTATGACAAACTGGTAAGTACGGGTGAGGGGCTTTTTGGTGAGTCTAAAAAATCTAAGCAACTTAAAACGTATCAACCATTTGATAATGAATCATCAGCAAACTTTTTTAATCCAGAGTTTATGTTTGGAGTGCAAGACTTCAGCATTATAATAGGTAATCCGCCCTGGGTATCTAATGACACTTTGTCATCAAATATAAAGGATTCTTTAACCGCACGGTTTTCATACTCAATTCAATCACGATTTGATTTAGCCTGCCCTTTTATTGAACTGGCTCTTGATTTTATATCCAATGAAAGAAGTATAATCGCGTATGTATTACCAGAACATCTATGGATTGGTGAGTATTTTGTTTCATTGAGAAAAGCAATTTATCAGAATATAAAGGAAGTTACATCACTTAAAGAGGGTTATTTTGAAAGTGTTAATAATCCAGCTTCTTTACTGATTTTAACTAAGCAGAAAAATAAAAATATTATTGTTGGTAAGTCTTATAAAGATTTGTCGATAGACAGAAAAGAGGTGCCAAATGAGCATATAGCACAAGAAACTCTTTTGGACAGTCGTGAAAATGTAATACACCCATATAAAATATATTTCAATCTCGATTACTTAAGTTTGAAAGAAAAGATCCTATCTCTCAAAGAGATAAAACTGTTAGGTGAGATATGTCTCGTAACAGATGGCGTTCAGACTGCAAATGTATTGAGTCAGATAATGACGAATCAAGACCCAGATGATAAGAGTAAGTACTTTAAGGCATTAAGAAAGGGAGCATCAATAAAAGAAAAATATGGATGTATTGAATGGGATGGCTGGTGGATCCTTAAGCCAGAGTATGCAGATCAATATAAAAAGCCTGGTTATAGTTACAACAGCCCAAAGAGAGCAGCTTGCTTTTTAGCTAATAAAAAGATTATTTTACGTCAAACTGAGCCATCAATTTTTGCAACCATTGATTTTGATCAATATAGATTTCCAAATTCAATATTTCAAATAGTGCAAAAAGAACCGTACGCTGGTCTTTCTTTAGAGTACATATTAGGTCTGATAAACTCTAAGTTATTAAGAACCTACTATTCTCTTAGTGCCCAAGTAGAAGGCACAACGAAACCACAGATTTATATCAATATATTGAAATCTATACCTATAAAAATTCCTGATAAGATATTAGAAAATAGTGTCAAAGTAAAAGTAAATGCATTACTTTCTTTGAAAAAAGAGAAAAGAACTCAAGAAAATGAAAAAGATATCTTATTGTTGGAAGAACAGCTAGATCAACTGATTGTAGATATTTACGAGATTACAGATAAAGAAAAAGATATTGTCAAAAATAGTGTAAAATAATATGAAAGCAATTATTCTTGCACGAGTATCAAAAGAGGATCATCAGAAAAAACAAAAACCGTAGAAAGTTCTAACAATAAATTAAATGTTATTTGAATTTATTCGAGAATTTTTGTCGTATAGTTCAATACTTGTTGGTATTGCTGGTTTGTATGTTGCTTGGCAGGGTCTTAGTGTTTGGAAAAAACAGTTGCGGGGGAATGTTGAATATGAAGTTGCAAGGAAAATACTCCTTTTAACTTACAAAATACGAAGAGGCGTAGAGGTTGTTAGAAGCCCATTTATGTCGGTTTATGAGATGTATGATTTTGTTTTTCCTGATGGACTATCAGAGAAAGAAAAAGAAGAGACTGGTATTCGAAAAGCATACGCGAAACGATATGAATTATTGAACAAATCGCGAGACCAGTTGCTTGTTGATATATTGGAGGGAGAGGTGTTATGGGGGAAAGAAATTCGAAAAATTATTTATGAATATTTAGGGGTTATTAAAAAGCTTGATTTAGCTATCTCAGATCATTTACAAATGAGAAGTGAGGAGGGTCGTTTTCAGATGGGGGAGGATTATGTAAAAGAGCGACAGAAAGAAGTGCAGTCGTTAATTTATGACTTCTCGCCCAATTCAATTGAAGTTCACCCTGATGATGGTTTTGCTATTGAAATAGATAACAAGATAAATGAAATAGAGTCTTATCTAAAACCACATTTACATAAATGAAAACTATTAATTTCGGAAAAACTGAAGCGGGAGAGGATGTGAATTTGAATTTCGAGAAAGAAGAGATTCGTTTTGTGATGCTTATAGCAAAAAGTTCTCCTTGAACATAGTGCTTTTGAAAACTTTATTCATATTGATCTTCGGTCTAATCCGCATCAACTTTTGGATGTTACAGAAAAGTGACCTATAAATTTTTTCATAATATAGCCTTGCTCTAAAGCCTATAAAGATGTAAATTAGAGGTGGACTCACATTTACATATTTACCTTTAGAGCAGGGCTTTTTGCCTATTTTTATATATCCCACTTGTGTCTTGTAGCGGACGTCTCCGGTGCACATAAGTGGGAAAGCTTTAGGGTAATCCTGTGAGTGTGAGTCCCGCCGGGGCGTCCACTTTAGGTAAACCTACTAGTTCGCTTCGACGACTTAATTCATTTTAAGTCGTTTTTATGTTCAAAAAAATAGTAATTGTTTCTTTATTCTTATTAATACCACATTTTGCATTTGGTGCCGCAAATAGACTTGAAGAGGGTCTTGATGAATGGAAAGCAAAGAATGCTGTTGTTAGCCCTACACCTATTCAGACTAATCAGAACAACGAGGAACTCACATTGTATAGGAACGATGAATATCACTTTCGAATTAAATTTCCTACTGGCTGGGAAATAAAAGATGGTGATGGTGAGCACGTGGTTAAGAAAGCTGTAAAGGATGGCAGTACCGTATTCATCTTGGTAAGAGAATTTTCCAGTTTCTTGTCAGAAACAGATAAAAAAGCTCTGTCAGATAAAGACAAACAAGATCTTCAATCTGCAGAGTTAAGTAATTTTTCTGAGGAAGAATCGAATTTATTTTTAGAAACAATAGTAGCGGGACAATTAGAATCATTTCCTGGTAGTACAATTTTGGAAAAAGGCATCCGTTATGTAGATAACAGGAAGGCTATTTATTTTAAAATGAATCAAGTATATAGAGTGCAAGATAGACAGATAGAAGGTATTTCTATAAATTATTTTACTCTTCATAGAGGGAAATTATACCAACTTGGAGGTGCGTACCCAATGATTCCAATAAGCGATAAAGATAAGGAGCCAATTATCAACTCATCGTTATCAACATTCGTTTTTGAAGATTGGTCTGTTCAGGGTATAAAAGAAACAAATCCAAGTGTTGGTTCTGTAAATTCTAGTGAAAATATTGTTGAATTAAAAATACAAGCTAAGAATGAGATATTAGATAGACTTTTCCGGTCTTTTGTAGTAGGGTTGTTTCTCCTTGGTCTTGTTGTGGTCACACTCTTGTTTTCTTGGTTATATTCAAAAATTACTGGAAAGAAAATTCGAGATGAAAAAGCAGAGAATGGGATATTGGTAGCTTCGAGAGCGATAAGACTTGCAAACTTTGCTCTTGACTTCTTTATTTTCATCAACTGCATTTTTTATTTCATTACGTATTTAGCTATACAACAAGAATGGTATTGGGTTCTTCTTCGTCCGTGGTCTTTTAGTATAGGGGGCATTGTGTTGTATTATGTTTTTTTTGAATGGTTATTCGGTCGCACTCCAGGTAAATTTATTACAAGAACAAAGGTTATAACAAAATATGAGACTAAGCCAAATTTTGCTCAAATTATAGGAAGAACATTAACTCGACTTATTCCGTTTGAAGCCTTGTCTTTTCTAGGAGCTTATTATTCGGGCTGGCACGATACTTGGTCAAATACGCTTGTTGTTCCATCTACTTTCAAGTTGGCAGATAAAATAATTTCTGTTGATACTAAATATTGTAAAGAATGTGGGGATCAAATTGATGTGTTGGCTGCGATCTGCAATAGATGTTCTACCCAAAAAACCAAAAAAAGACGGAAAGAATTACTGTTAGCAATTTCAGCCATTATTTTTGTGACACTGCTTATATCGTTCGTAGCTATATTGTTTAGTTAAAAAATTATAAAAACAATAAAAATATGATTTGCAAAAAATGTCAAAAAGAAATAGATAATGATAGTAAATTTTGTGAGTTTTGTGGAAGTGGTATACGGGTTGATAGCGTCACCTCAACACCTATTCCAGAGGACAACGGAAGGGTACAAATATCAGAACTCTTCAAAAAAACGTATATGGAAATATACGGAACGAAAGCACCTGAACTTAATACGCTGGAAGAAGAAAAGATAGTACCCCTTGCTACATCAAAAAATAAAAGTAAATTTACTCACCTTTTTACAAAAGAAGGAAGCGAAACGGTGAAACTGTTACGATTAGAACTTATACTATCTGGTGCGGCTATAGCACTTTTTATCTTTGCCATACTATTTTTAGATAGTAGTCTAACTTATCCAATTTCTCCGTGGTCTGATGAAGGAATGCTTGCTTCGTCTGCTGGACATAACAAGCCCGTATTGAACGAGGGGTATAGAAGCTTCTATTCTTTTCTGCGTATTTTTATTTTTACTATATCGTCTTATTTTATATTTATAAATTACAGGAATAGAAAAATGATGATGGTTTTTGTTTTTCTTATCATTGGTGTTATTTTCAATCCAATACTTCCTTTGTCACTTGATGTCAATTCCTGGAGAACAACAGACTTTTTCTCTAGTTTGTTTTTCGCATATTATATGTTCCTAACATATAAGTTGTGTAAAAATATCAATTAACACGCAACCCTATGTTTCAGAAACTAGACCCAAAGCAATACCCAACACTCGCAACATACAACCAGAAACAAATCTGGGACGCAGTAGCGAAGCTCCAAGAGAAATATCCTGATATGACTGAGAATCAGTGTTTGATCAATCTGGAGATGGATTTAGGGCAAATACAACAGCAACTAATGGGTTAAAGACGCTAATCTCTCATATTCATCATTATGACCACATTTTTCATCGTCATCGTTGCTCTCATAGTTGGCTTTATTCTTTTCGGAATATCACTGATGGTTTGGGATGAACGAGTATGGAAGCCAATAAAGAAACGAGTTTGTAATGAATATCTTCTTTGTGAGAAGCACGGTATACCCATAATGGACTATGAAACGGGATGTGTGAATAGAAGCTGTAAAATTTGTGAAGAGAGGAAGATGGAATGGAAGAGAGGACTTCTGAAAAACCTCGGTCTTCCCAATGCCAATATCGATAGTAGGAAACTCCATATAGGGAGTGTTTTCTATTGGAAACACGAAGGATGGGGAGATTCGGATGTGATGGATGGGGTGAGAGAAATATTTGGTTGGTTACGAGAGAGGAAGCTGAGCAGTAAAGAAGGCAAATCGGAAGATGGTTGTTTCCAATATTTTCGAATTATCAAACAAGGGGAGTTCAGTATTAGGTTCAATGTTTTACTTGATAGTGAAACATTCTTCCCGAAGAGACTCTCGTTTCATATGGTTCTTGTAGAAAAGGAAGGCACGATGGAATTGGTACGTTATGAAGAATCAAAGACAATATCGAGCACGGAAGATTTCAGTGATACCTTTAATAGTTTTTGTGCTCAAACGAAAAAAATCATACTCGATCGAAGTATACCTGGTACTGGATGGATAAATGGAGGAGACTCTACTGCTCTCTGGTTGAAGGATTTACATTCTGAGACGAATGCTATAAGACTCGATCGAAGTATATCTGGTACTGGCTGGATAGATGGAGATAGAGATGAAGATGAAACAGTATATCTTCCGTAACATTCGATAGATATTTAGTATTAGAACAAAAAAAGAGCAGGAGAGTCGCTATTAATACACTCAATAAGTCCAAATACTATGTTGTTACCTGGCTATCTACGACTCAAAAAAGAACAGCCTCCTAAACTTACACAAGAAGAAGAATTTCAATCTTTCCACGATCGTGGTGGTTCATATCGTATAGAAAAGAAGCTTGGGGGATTTTATTGGTTCAGTGTAGCTCGCTTTGAAACAGTGGAGGATATTGTGGCGTATATGATAAAGAACAATATCAAATACTCAGAAGAACTCAGACAAGGAATTGACGCTGGAATAGGTTTATCAGATGGGGGTAGGATTATGCAGGAGGTTGAAGGATGGGTAGAGAAACCGGCAGACGTGTATTATAGATTGAAATCAATCGGACAGCAGGTAAGGGCAAAGAGAGAATATAATATTGAATGTCCTTAGTTGTAAGAATTAACAGCGTTGTTTACAAAAATTGATTGAGCGGTTACGCTCAAAAGTAACAATTTTTGGAAACAATATGGTAATCCACAAGAAAACGCGATTAACACCAGATCAGAGGAAGGAGCTTGCCAATGAGTATTTCAAAGACCATATCCGTGTCTGTGACTTGATACGGAAGTAC
>Ga0210044_10006851_pt1 | contig 14829 bp, 10 predicted proteins | sample CryGey13umfilter_2_FD_183959 | JGI IMG/M metagenome (GOLD analysis project Ga0210044, IMG submission 183959) | Groundwater microbial communities from aquifer in Utah, USA - Crystal Geyser 4/9/14 3 um filter (SPAdes) (version 2) | ecosystem: Environmental > Aquatic > Deep subsurface >...
ATTATCACCTCCAATACCATATATCTTTAATTGAGGATTTAATTGCAATAAATTTTTAACAAGCGCACCTCCATGTAAGTCCCCTGAAGACTCACCCGCAATAATAAGAATTTCTTTTTCATCTTTACTAAGCATAAACAACTAAACTTCTGTTTAAATAAATACCATTAATATTATTAATAAAACTGTAACAATAAAAAAAGCTTGCATACTTCTTTTTTCCGATCTTAACCCGGCTTTAACATTTAATTCAGGTTGCAGAACATCTTTAATTTTATAAGGAGTAATTCTAGGTAAAAATCTCGGTACCGATTTTATATAATCTTTAAATTCTTTTCCAAATTTTGTAATTAAAAATAATTCTTCTTCTTTTACAATTAAGTAATATTGAAAGGAAAAAAACAGCAACGCAAATATTTGTAAATATGGAAATAATGCCAAAGACATTACTCCAGAGCCGGTGTATAATAAAATATTACCGACATATAATGGATTTCGAACATATGCAAAAGGTCCGCTTACAATTAAAAAAGTTCCTCCCACTCCTCCGGTAGTTCTGGTTTCACTGCCCGCCCAGCTAACTCCCCAGAGTCTGATTAATTCACCTGTTAGAGCAATTAAAAAACCTATTATCATACTTGTTACTGTAGCTTTTTGGAAAACTAACATCAATATTAAAAAGGGAATTGGAGTGTAGCTTCTGAAGTTAAAAAATTTTTTAGCGATGTTATTCATACATTAACCTTGCATATAGACTTCTCTGCGCTTTAGTTCTGCCTGATGTCTTTTCTTTAAATTTTTTTTGGCCATCAGTTTTTCTATTATTTTTTTAACATCATTAAAATCTTTATAAGGGAAATAAGATATTCTTTTTTTTTCACAAAATTTTAATAGATCATCTTTGGCAAATATAAAATCACAAAATTGTGCAGTTTCTTTGTCTGAATTTCCATCACCAATATAAATTGTGTATTCATCATCGGCGCTGTGATTTATTATGTGATTTCTTTTACAGTTAGCAGAAGTTAAAAGCTCTTCATCTTGATAAGGAAACGAAGGAACAAGTTTGAAATCTTTATTGATAGTAAGATGATTTGCATAATATTTTATATGCTGAATTCCGTCATTTAAGAATAATCTGTCTATATAGTAATCAAATCCATCACTTAAAACATAGTATTCAAAATTATTATTTTCACAAAAATCATAAAACTGGTGAAATGTGGGATCAATTTTTAAAATATCAATAAAATTATTTAGAGCTTCCGGAGTAATTTTTTTTACTGTGTTGCACAATTTTATCCAGCTGTCTTTTGCAGAAATTCTATCAGAAAGGAGATCATCAATTATTTCTTTAACTGAATTGGGTTCTCCGAATTTTTCAAATATTGCCTCGCCGACATCTTGAGTTGTTATAGTTCCATCAAAGTCAATAAATATCTTAAAAGTTCTTTTCATCAGTTAGCGTGGGTAAGTTCAAAATCTTCATTAAAACGAACACTAACTAATTTTGAAATACCTTCTTCTTGCATTGTTACACCATAGAGAGTGTTTGCCGCCTCCATAGTTCTTTTATTATGAGTAACAACAATAAATTGTGTCCCTTGGCTAAAATCATCAATTATCTTATTAAATCTGTCTATATTAGCATCGTCAAGCGGCGCATCAATTTCATCAAGAATACAAAACGGGCTTGGTTTTACCAGATAGATTGAAAATAAAAGCGCTATGGCAGTTAAGGTTTTTTCTCCACCTGAAAGAAGTTCAATTGATGTTGGTCTTTTGCCTCTTGGTTTTGCAATGATCTCTATTTTAGCTTCTAAAGGATCTTCACTTTCATCAATCTTTAGATCAGCTTCGTCACCGGGGTTAAACAATGAACCAAAAATTTTGATAAAGTTTGTTCTTATTTTTTCAAATGTTTCTGAGAATAAATGTTTGGCAGTGTTATTAATTTCTTCTATTGTTTTAATAATATCTTTTTCTGATTCTATTAAATCATTGCGCTGCTTAGACAGAAAATCAAATCTTTCCTTTTCTTCTTCATATTCTGAATAAGCCAAAAGATTTATAGGTCCTAAAAGTTTAATTTTTTGTTTTAATTCCAATACTTCATTTTCTCTTTCATTAAAATTAAAAGTATCCAGATCATCAAATTCTTTTTTAACTAATGTCAATGAATAATTTTCCTTGATATGTTCTTTAAGATTATCAATCTTCATTTCAATTTCACTTAATCTTAAATCAGATTTATGAATTTCATCAGTTAAAATCTCTCTTTCTTTTCTTAACTCATCTATTTTATTTTCTTTTTCATTAATTACAGATTGAATTGATTTGTACTTAGAATTTATTTGAGATTCTTCTTCCTGAAATTTAGTTTTTATTATTTCATTTTCTTCAGCTTCTCTTTGACTGTCTTCAATCACATTAAAAAGACTTGCTTTTTCATTTGTTGCTGAATTGATATCTTCTTCTCGTTTGTTAATACTGTTGTCAAGATTTTTTAATGTATTATATGCCCTGTCAATAGCATTATCAACATTTTTCCTTTCAGCTAAAAGTTTTTCTAATTCTATTCTAATTTTATTTTGATTTTTTAAGGATTCATTAAGTTTTTCTTCGCTTTCCTTAAATTCATTTTCTAATAATTGTTTAGCTTCATCTTCAGCATTTTTATTCTCTTTAAGAAGATCAATTTGACTTTGAAGCTCAGTTTTTTCTTCATCCAGCTTATTAGAAATTTGTGCTGTTTTTTGAATTTCTTTTCTTGCAGCTTCTATTTCATCATCTGCTTTTGACTTTTCAAATTCGAATTGAGAAATTTGTTTATCAACATTTGCCAGATCGTTTACAAGGATTTTTCCTTTGTCAGATAGGATTTTTAGATCAATTGAATTTAATTCGTTTTCTGTTTCTTCAACCTTGTGACTAATTTCAAATAATTTCTTTTCTTCAGCCGGAAAATCTTTCTTTAGATCTTCAAGCAGCTGCATTCTGCCAAACAAGCTATTGTCTGCTTGTGTAGAACTGCCGCTTTCAACCAAACCTGAGTTGTCAATAAAATCTCCCTCCAATGTAGAAAAACTAAATCCGGAATATTTTGTTGACAGCCTGATCATGTTATCGAGAGAATCTACAATAGCTACATTATTTAGAATTCTATTGAACAGTCCTTTCCATTTTCTTTCAGTTTCAATGTAGTCTTTAGACCAGCCTATAAAGCCCTGCTCGTTTTGAATTTTTTTAATTTTTCTATTATTGGTAAAATTATTCAGCTTGGTCCAAAAATCATTTTTACTGGAATGTTCGCTATCACCCAAATAAAATGCTGCACGACCAGCAGAATTACTCTTCAAATAATTGATTGCATTTTTAAGTTCAGATACGGAGTCAATTAAAATATTATTTAATTTATTTCTTAATGCAGCATCTATAGCTAATCTGTATTTTTCATTTGAAGTTCCAACCTGGGCAAGTAGTCTTTTCTCTTTTTTTGTCCATTCATTATCACTTATAAGAGCTTTTGTACCTTTAGAAACACCGTCAAGATTATCAATTAAACTTTGAATAAATGTTATTTTATCCTTCATTGAATTGATCAAACTTTTTCTGTTAAGTTCTTCGTCTTTTAGTTTATTCAGTTCATTTTCTAAATCGTTTTTTCTTTCCTGCTCTTTTAAATAGTCAGATTCAGCCTCTTCCAGATTTTTTTGAGCAAGATCTTTTTCATTTTGTAACTGTTCAATAAATCCGACAGTCTTAGCTATTTTATTTGTTAGGCTCCATATTTTATTATCTCGCTCAGAAATAATTTTATTTTTTTCAGCAAGAGTTTTTTCAATATTTGACAGGTCGTTTTCTTTATTTGTAAGTTCCTTAAACTTTTCAAGTAAAGAATCATTTTTTACATTTAATATTTTTCTTTTGTTTTCAAGTTCTTCTTTTGCAGAGTTTACAACACTTTCAGAATTATTATTTTCTTCTTGTTTCTCTAATATCTGATTTGAAAAATCTTCTACTTTCTTTTTGCTCTCTTCAATAAAATTATCTGTATCTCTTACCTGGTGATTTAATTCTTCAAGTTCCTGGTGGTATTTATCAATGTTATCTTCTAATGAGTTTCGTCTTCCTTCAGCTACCGATAATTGTTTTTGGCTGTTATAAATTTTTTCAGTTACTGAAGTTATCTCATCTCTTTTTTCTTGTAAATTATTTTCAATTTCGTGAAGTGAAGATTTAACACCTTTTAATTCGTCTGTAAGTTTAGAAATTTCAGATTCCAGATTAAGTTTCTGTTTGAAATTAGATTCTTTTCTATTTGAAATGTCTTCCTTTTGTTTTGAAAAAAGGCTTAGCTCTCTTTCTGCAAAATCTATTTCAAGTTCTCTTAGAGTTGCAGATATGTTTGTATATCTTTCAGCTTTTTTAGCTTGTCTTCCCAGTGAATTAACTTTCTTCTCTACTTCTGTTACAATATCATTAACTCTTGAAAGATCTACTTTTACTTCATCTAATTTTTTAAGTGCGAGTCTTCTGCGAAGTTTATATTTATTAACTCCAGCCGCTTCTTCAAACATTGTTCTTCTTTCATCTGCTTTATTGCTTAAAATGGTTTCTACCATTTTTAATTCTATTACAGAATAAGCATTGGTACCAATACCGGTATCCATAAAAAGATTGGTTATGTCTTTTAATCTGCAGATGTTTTTATTTAGGAGGTATTCGCTTTCGCCGGATCTAAAAATTCTACGAGAGATAGTTACTTCTGAGTATTCGGTTGGTAAAATTCCTTTATCATTTTGAATTGTTAATGAAACTTCTGCCATTCCCATCGGTTTTTTATTAGAAGTACCGTTGAAAATAACATTTTCCATTTTATCGCTTCTTAAAGTACCGCTTTTTTGTTCACCAAGGCACCATCTTATTGCATCGACAATATTTGTTTTACCACAACCGTTTGGACCCACTATTGAGGTAACTCCGGCATTAAAATTAATTACGGTTTTTTGTGCAAAAGACTTAAAACCAAATATTTCTAATTTTGATAAATGCAATTTTTTTAATTAAATAATAAGGCTAAAAAATAAAAAAGTGAATATTTTAATTGATAGTATAGCAAAAATCCACCCAAAACTACTAAAAATGTTAATATACTGTAAAAATATACCTTGCTCGAATTTAAATCAAAAATAACATAAATTCCTTTCAAAAGTCTATGTATTGCCCAAATAAAAAACAGAATTATCAAAGCAAAGATATACGTGTTTAAATTCGAAATATCTGCATTTAATATTCTGAATAATACTATTCCTAATGGTATCATTAATGCAAAAGGTAAAAATGACCAGATCACGGTAAAGTAAATGCTTGAAAAAAATACCCTTGTTTTAATTGCAAAAGAATATAACTTAATAATTCCCATCAATAGAATAAAAATAGCTGCTGATAAAATAGTTAACCAAATAATTGACATCATCGGATTCCATGCTAAATAACTAACGTCTTTAATTATTTGCGGGTTACCAAAAAAGACCAACAATTTTTCAAACATATAATCTGTCTTAAAGTAAAAAAGTAAATTACTCAATACTAATGATGTTGTACCGGCTAAGATAAATGCAAGAAGCCCTGTGTGAAAACCTGAAATCATTCTTAGGTCTCTAACATCAGCAAAAAAGTTATATGGCCTTAATAATGCTCTTGAGGAATCTTCTCTAAATTTTTTGCCTGAGTTTACCAATATACCCATGCCAAGTGCAAGTAAAAGTCCGAAAACTATAAACAACATTGGTGCTTGATCTGTTTTGTTACCGATTGGAATTGTTACTCTTTCGGTATTATTAAATTTTGAATAAACAACATTGTAAGCCATTGATTTAGTTTTTCTATCAATTGAGATCAGACCAATATTATATAAATTATTTTTAGAAAAACCCGAACTCAAAGATGAATAATCTCCGGAGTAGTCAAACATAGTATTAATAAAGTAACCCAAATTATTTGGCTTTTTATATGATACGATCAGATCATTAAAATATTTTGCCTGAGATTCATAAGTAAAAGGATTAGCATACCCGTTGTTATGTCCTGAATTTACAGTGTATGTTGCTTCACTAATAAAAACATTTCCGTTGTTAATATTTTTATAGAGTTCATTCAATGCATCGGTATTATCTTCAAAAGTATTATTAAATAGTTCTATTCCGTAAAGATCTAAATTTTCAATAGGTTTGATATCTATATTTGAAAAGGAAGCATAGGTTAAAAAACTTGATTCACTTTTAACTATACTTGCAAGTTTAGATAAAAAAGAGATTTGGCTTTTATCTTTAGATAAATATCCTCCGCCCAGACCAAACCCGATAATATTATTAAAGCGTTTGTATTCTCCTAAATATGCTCTTAAATAATTTTCAGCTTTTGATGTATAATTAAAATTACCTGCAAAGTGAGACGGAATATTATTTATTGGTAGTTCAATAAAAGCGAGCAAACCATATTTCATACATAGTTCAATTAAATATGGATGAGGAATAAATTTTGAAAATCTAACTGAATTAAATCCCGTTTCTTTAATTATTTTTATATCACTTTCCATTGCTTCATAATTTTCAAATTCGCTATTATCATCATAAGAAGGGATATAGGTTACACCTTTCAGAAGTAACGGATTTTTATTTAATTCGATTTTATTTTTTTCAGATGTAAGCGATATAACAGCAACTTTTTGCTTTAGTTCATCAACAATTATTTTATTATTTATAAGTTGTATAGTTACATTGTAATAGGCCGGTATATACGGTGACCATAATACTGGAGAAGAAAGGCTAAATGTATTGCTTATAATTGAAATAGAATTTTTCTCGTAAGTAAAATTTGTAAAAGGAATATCAATGTTTTGTTTCCCATCACTGGAATTTAAATTGATCTTAACAGAATAATTACTTTGTGATGAAGTATCATTGTTAAAGAATTTTGCATTAAAATTAAGTTGAACGGATTGAGCTTTTGAATCAGCAATTGTTGTAAAAGTAATATCATCTAAATAATTATTTGGTTGAACTTTAATAAATACGTCTCTAAAAATTCCGCCAAAACTTTTTGGGTAATAAACTCTTTGCTTAAATGGGATTGTTTCATCCGATAGATCATATTTTAAGATGACCTTTAAAACATTATTATTTCCACTTTTTAGCAGGTCTTTTGGCAGTTCAAAAGAAAATGGGAATGTACCGCCTAAATGTCTGTAAATAATATTGTCATTTAAAGATAATTCTGCCGAATAATTAATACCTAAAAAATGCAGAATTAAGGTATGCCCATTAATCTCATTTTCATTCAAAGAAAATTTTCTTTCAAAAATAAATTTGCCCGAGCCTTCAAATATAGAGGGGATAGAAATTGTTAATGGATTTGAATCACTCTCTGCATTTTTAACAGTCCAACTTCCGTTTAGATCAATTATTCTTCTTGTTTGTGAAATACCAAAAATATCCGTGCTGTTATCTTGAAGCTTATGCTGTGGAATTTCTTTAAATATTATTTGTCCATGCAAAATGGGAGAGATAGTTATTAAGCAAAATGTAAAAAGTGAAATGATGAAATAGATATATCTTTTCTGCAATTTTTAAGCCTAAAGTGGTATAAATTAATCCTATAAATATACCAAAGAAGTGAAGGTAAATCAATGAGATTTACCCCATAAACATAATGAATTTTTGTTTTTAAGCCTTAATTATGCTTATAAATGATTCGGCTTCCAGGCAGGCACCACCCACCAAGGCTCCGTCAATATCTTCTTTTGCAAGCAGATCTTCTGCATTATTTGGTTTTACGCTTCCACCGTATAAGATTGGAATTTTTTCGGAAACTGTTTCAGAGAAAGTTTCTGTTAAAATTGATCTTATAAATTTATGAACTTCTTGTGCCTGCTCCGGTGTTGCAGTTTTTCCTGTACCTATCGCCCAAATCGGTTCGTAAGCAATTATTATTTTGTTTACTTCTTCTTCTGTAAGATCTTTTATTCCTTCGAGCACTTGTCTTTTTATTACATCATTTGTTGTTCCGTTCTCTCTTTGTTCCAATGATTCCCCAATGCAAAAAATTGGAGTTAAATCTGAAGTAAGTGCTTTCTTAATTTTTTTACTTATCAGTTCGTCTGTTTCACCAAATATTGTTCTTCTTTCTGAATGTCCGAGAATTACATATTTACAACCTACACTTTTTAACATATCTGAAGATATCTCACCGGTAAAAGCACCTTTTTCTTCAAAGTGCATGTTCTGCGCGCCAAGTTCTACTTTTGTGTCTTTTAATAGATTGCTTATTTCACACAGTGATGTAAAAGGCGGACAGATTATAACTTCTCTAATTAAATTTTGATTAGTTAAACCGGAAACTAGTTTAGATACAAGATTTTGAGATTCGCTAATGTTATTGTGCATTTTCCAATTACCGGCAATAATTCTTCTGCGCATTTTATCCTCTTAATTATCAATTGTTTAGTTTGTGTTATGCAATTTACAAACAAGTGATGGTTCTATCAAAAAAAGTAAATTAATTTGTTTAAATAATATATCTGACTAAATTTAAAATATGTCAAATAAAAAAATACCAAAACCTGTAAAGCTGCTTTCTTATGTAAGTCTTTTCACTGATATAGCCAGTGAAATGCTTTACCCGATCACACCAATTTTTTTGACATCAATTTTGGGTGCGTCAATGTCGGTCGTTGGTGCATTGGAAGGTGCTGCAGAAATAATTGCCGGATTTCTGAAAGGCTACTTTGGTGCATTATCAGATAAAATTAAAAAGAGAGCATTGTTTGTAAAAATTGGTTATGCTCTTTCTGCTTTTTCTAAACCTATACCGGGAATTTTTCCAAATATTTCAGCAGTTATCGGATCAAGAATAAGTGACAGAATTGGAAAAGGAATGCGAACTGCACCGAGAGATGCACTGCTGGCAAGTTATGCAAAAGGAAATACAGGAGCTATCTTTGGTTTTCACAGGGGGATGGATACACTTGGTGCTGCGCTTGGTCCGTTGCTTGCATTGGCATTGTTACACTTTTATGACAATAATTATCAGCTGATATTTTTAATTGCTTTTATTCCTTCATTAATAGCAGTAACATTTACTTTTCTTGTAAAAGATAATTTTACATCAGATACCAAAAAAGGTAAAAATAAATATTCTGAATTCTGGAATTCAGCTTCATCAGATTTTAAAGTTCTTTTAGTTTTAATCACAGTTTTTTCTTTGGTAAACAGCAGTGATGTGTTTTTAATATTAAAGTCAAAATCTATTTCGGGTTCTTCTACCTTGGCAATATTGGGATATGTTTTTTTTAATATTGTTTATGCCGGTTTTTCTTATCCATTGGGCAAACTATCTGATAAGTACGGAAAAAAGAAAATATTTGTAACAGGACTTTTTGTTTTTTCATTGGTGTATTTAGGATTTGCAAAACTCGACAGCGTTTATTTGCTTTGGATACTCTTTGCATTCTACGGTATTTATTCCGCTTCAACAGAGGGAATTGTAAAAGCCTGGGTTTCTGATCTTATCCCGGATGAGCTCAGAGGAACTGCAATTGGTCTGCTTACAATGTGTTCAAGTCTGGCCATTATGTTGGGCTCTTTTTTAGCAGGAGTTTTGTGGGATCAATTGGGTGCTGAAATTCCTTTTCTTATTTCTTCTGCAGTTAGCTTTGTAATAGTTTTAGTCATGATCTTTTACAATAAGTTGTAGGGAATCTTTATAGCTGTTTTACTATATAATTTTATACTATCCCTTGTTTTCCGTATTTTTACAGAAAAAATTTATATATGGAAAACAAGAAAACAGCAGTTGTTGCTTTAAGCGGGGGAATGGATAGCTGCGTAACTGCTGCCATTGCTTCACAAAAATTTGATCTTGCTTTAATACATATAAATTATGGACAAAGAACTCAAGAAAGAGAACTGAAAGCATTTCACGATATAGCTGATTTTTACGGTATTGAAAAAAAACTTGTAATTGATTTTACACATTTTAACAAAATTGGCGGTTCTTCTCTTACTGATAAAAAAATTAAAGTTGCCAAAGCTGATCTGAAAAATAAGAGCAGCTTGTCTGCCGAGAGGCAGATTCCTTCTTCGTATGTTCCTTTTCGTAATGCAAATATTTTATCTGTCTGCGTAAGCTGGGCAGAAGTTATTGGAGCAGAAGCAGTTTTTATAGGTGCTGTTTATGAGGATTCATCAGGTTATCCCGATTGCAGACCGGTATTTTTTGAATCCTTTGAAAAAGCTGTTAATAATGGGACAAGACCGGAGACTAAAATAAAAATTATTACTCCAATAATTCATATGTCAAAAAAGGATATTGTATTAAAAGGATACGAATTAAAAGCTCCGCTTCAGCTTACTTGGTCTTGCTATCAAAATGAAAATGAAGCCTGCGGGGTTTGTGACAGCTGTGCTTTAAGATTAAGAGGTTTCATACAAGCCGGTAAAGAAGATCCAATAAAATATAAAATAAGACCTGAATATTAATAAGAAGGAATAAAATGGAAGAAAAATTAAAATTATTAGAAGTTTTTGATAACACTCATCCCGATAGAGAATATACAGTAATTCATGAAGCACCGGAATTCACTTCTGTCTGTCCCAAAACCGGGCAGCCTGATTTTGCAACCATTACTATTGAATACATTCCGGATAAATTATGTGTTGAATTGAAATCATTAAAACTTTATTTAAACTCTTACCGCAATGACGGTATCTATTTTGAAAATGTAACAAATAAAATTCTTGATGATCTGGTAAAAGTGACCAAACCCAGATATATGCTTGTAATTGCCGACTTTAATGTTCGCGGCGGTATAGCTTCAACAATTGAAGCCGAATACTTTAAAGAACAAAATTAAATATGACAGTTTTAGAACAACATAAAGAAAATTTTTTAAAAGAAAGAATAAAACTTTTTAAAAAAGTTTTAAAGCAAAAGGACTCTTTAAAATTTTCTTTGGAGTATAGTCTACTTGTTGAAGACTATATTAGAAATATTGCAGGGAAGAAGAGATATAAATTTTCTTTAACATCAGCAGGGAGTTTTAGCAGAAGAGAACTGTCTCCTTTTTCAGATATAGATCTGATTTTTATAACAGATTCAATAAAAGAAAATGAAAAAGATATTACAAATCTGGTTCAGCTATTTTGGGATAATGGAATAGAAGTATCGCATACCGTAAGAGTTTATTCGGATATAAAAAAATTTTTAAAAAATGATCTGCATGTTTTCACTCAATTTTTTGAAACAAGGCATTTGTTGGGTTCTGAAAAAATTTATAATGAATGGAAAGAGAGATTATTTAAATCAATTACAAAACCTGTAAAAGCAAAACTTTTAACTGAATTAATTAATGATATTTTTGAACGGTATGAAAAATTTGGTGATTCCCCGAAAGTAATTGAACCAAATGTAAAAATGTCAGCCGGTGGTTTAAGAGATTTTCAGACAGTGGAATGGATGTATATACTTTATTCAAAATCTATGCTGCACAAACAGAATGAAATAACTCAAGCAGAAAATTTTATTGAAGAATTAAAAAAAAACAATTTAACAACTACGGATGAATGCAAAAGATTGTTAGAAAGTTATAAACTTATAATTTATATAAGAAATCTTTTACATCTTTTCGAAGACCAAAAGACCGACAGATTTGAATTCAGACATCAGAAAAAAATTGCAAAACACTTGCACAATAATCCAAAAGCTCTTGCCTCATTTATGCAAAAATATTTTGAAGCTTCAAATGTAATTTACCGTTTTACTAAATCTATGAGGAAAAAATTTGAAGAAGAAATTCTTCCTGCAAGGCCTGAGACTTTAAATATTCTTTTAGACGATCATTTTATTTTAAATGGAAGAGTAATATCTCATAACCCTAAATTGAAATTAGAATTATCAGATGTAATGAGAGCCTTTTATTACAGGGGTTTACACACTGCGCATTTTGATGAAAGTTTAAGATCAGACATTGTAGAATTAGTAGAAAAGATAGAATACTCAGATAAAATGGAAGCGGAATCTTCTGTGTTTTTTAGAGAGATATTAAAACTTTCCAAAAATGTCGGCGGTACATTATCTGCAATGAATGAACTTGGCGTACTTGGTGCTTTTATGCCTGAGTTTAAAGATATAATAGGTTTTATGCAGCATGGAGTTTATCATTGTTACACAACTGATGAACATACCATAATGACAATTAAAAATTTAGAAAAATTAAAAGATCAGGACTCAGCTCCTGCTAAAATTTATAACAGTATAAAAAATAAAGATGTTTTATACCTTGCAATGTTGTTTCACGATATAGCTAAATCAATAAATATTGCCGGTCATGAAATTTTAGGCGCCGAAATGAGCGCAACAATTATGCATAGACTGGGTTATGAAGAGCACAAAATCAGTTTGGTTGCTTTTTTGGTTAGAAATCATTTATTAATGGAACAGGTTGCATTCAGAAGAAATTTGAATGATGCCGAAACTCTGGACAAGTTTGGAGCAAACTTTAATACTTTTGAAGAATTGAAATTGTTGTATTTAGTAACTTATGCAGACCTTGCATCTGTAAATTCAGTTATTTGGACATCCTGGAAAAGTGATCTACTTTCAGAACTCTTTAGCAAAATAAAAACAATGCTTGAAAACAAAATTTCCGGAGAAGATTTTTTAGTCTCCAACACTTATGTGATTCCTAAGGAAATAAGCAAGCATTCCCCTGAATTAACGGAAACTCATGTTCAGGATCATATTGAATCAATTAATGATATTGCTTATGCACATCATTTTTCAGAAGAAGAAATTGCAGAACACATAGTTGAAATAGAAAGAGGCGAAAAATTATCTGTTTTATTTAATAACGTTGGTAATTTTACAAATGTTACTATTATAACAAAAGATTTTCCTTCACTTCTTTCAAAACTTTGTGGTGTTATGTTAATAAATGATCTTAATATTCACGACGCAAAGATATTCACTAGGAAAGATGGAATTGTGATTGATACTTTTAATGTATCTGATTTTAGAACACACAAAAAAGTAAGTGTTGACAAATATCAATCAATAAAAAATAATTTGAGAGATGTAATTACAGGATTCTTAATCTTAGATAATGAAATTGAAAAATTAAAAACAAAATGGTGGCGGATTGAAAAAAAATTATTTAAAAGAAGTGGTAAGATTCAAATAGATTTTGAAAAACATGACAAATATACCATACTAGATATTTTTTCACCTGACAGATTAGGATTTCTATTTCAAGTAACAAATAAAATAAATCAACTCGGACTAATAATATACTTTGCAAAAATATCTACAAGAGGGGATGATATTGTTGACTCGTTTTATGTTTTGAACAGAGAGGGTAAAAAAGTTTCATTTAATGATTATGATTTTCTTAAATCAGAATTAATAAATTCTATAGAGGAAATAAATTGAATTTTATTGACAGAGGAAGACCCATTGGTGTTTTTGATTCAGGTATTGGAGGGTTAACTGTAGTTAAAAGATTAGCTTCAACCTTACCCAATGAAAACATAGTTTACTTTGGAGATACTGCGCGCGTGCCCTATGGTTCTAAATCAAATTCTACTGTGATAGAATATTCTTTGCAAGATGCAGCTTTTATAAAAACTAAAAATGTAAAAGCAATTGTTGTTGCCTGCAATACCGCTTCTTCAATAGCAATAAAATCCTTAAAACAAAAGTATGATATTCCAATTATTGGAATGATTGAACCCGGCACTGAGTTTGCGTTAAGATCAACAAAAAATAAAAAGATAGGAATAATTGGTACCAGAGCCACAATTGATAATAAAGCATATTCAAAAGCATTAAAAAAAGTGGACAAAAAATTAAAAGTATTTGAAAAAGCCTGTCCTTTGTTTGTACCTTTGGCAGAAGAAGGCTGGGTAGAACACAAAGCTACTTATGAAATAGCGGAAGAGTATTTAAGAGTATTAAAGAAAAAAGAAATTGACACATTAATTCTTGGTTGTACACATTATCCAATCTTAACAAAAGTGATACAAAAAGTTATTGGGGAAAATGTAAAATTAATTGATTCAGGAATTGCCGCTGCAGAATTGGTCAGAGATGAAATTAATAGAATTGGATTGCTCAGCCATTCAAGTTCATTAGGTTTTGTTGATTTTTTTGTAACAGATATTCCTAAAAAGTTTAAGGAAATTGCAGAACTGTTTTTAAGTGCTCCGGTTAAAAAAGTAAAAAAAGTTGAATTAGAAGAAATCTGGCATTATTAATTTTAAGACCTTGCAAATAATTTCTTTAATTTTTTCTTGTTTTTTGTTTTACCCAAAGCAAGCATTAATTTTATTCTGGCTTTTTGTCCATTCAGATACTCAACAAAAATAACACCCAAATTATTTAAATGTTTTCCCGCACCGGGATAGCTGTAAATATCTAATGTCTCACCAGCAGGGCAGCGTGAGACTAAAACTATTGTGATCCCTTTTTTAACTGCATATTCTATTCCTTTAAATGCAGCCGGGGGAACATTACCAACGCCAAGTGCTTCTATAACTATTCCGTGTGTACCGCTGTCAGCTGAAAACTTAAAAAACTTTTCATCCATACCAGCATATACTGTAAGCATATCAACTTTAGGGTCAATTTTGGTTGAATATATTTTTTCTAATTTTCTGGGTAATCTATTTAAAATTATCTTATTGTTTTTTACATACCCGAGTGGACCAAAGTCTAAACTAGTGAAAGTATCTATTTCGTCTGTAAATGTTTTTGTAACCTCACTTGCAGCAT
>Ga0210044_10006853_pt1 | contig 14823 bp, 16 predicted proteins | sample CryGey13umfilter_2_FD_183959 | JGI IMG/M metagenome (GOLD analysis project Ga0210044, IMG submission 183959) | Groundwater microbial communities from aquifer in Utah, USA - Crystal Geyser 4/9/14 3 um filter (SPAdes) (version 2) | ecosystem: Environmental > Aquatic > Deep subsurface >...
TGCGGTATCAGGCCGGAACTGCTCAACCTGGACCATAGCCACAAGAGCTGCGACCAGATGCTGGAGAAGATCCGCGAGCACATTCCGGAAAACGACGTGCGCGCAATCAAGATCATCGACGGCGTGACACGAGGCTGCACGGACTGGCGCCGGCAGATGGCCGATGGCAATACCTCGCTGGCCATCTATGCGGCAACGAACTGGCTCTCTCAGTGCGGTATCAGGCCGGAACTGCTCAACCTGGACCATAGCCACAAGAGCTGCGACCAGATGCTGGAGAAGATCCGCGAGCACATTCCGGAAAACGACGTGCGCGCAATCAAGATCATCGACGGCGTGAGGCGCGGTTGCGCCGACTGGCGCCGGCAAATGGCAGACGGAAACACCTCTCTGGCCATCTATGCGGCCACGAACTGGTTTTCTCAGTACCTGAAGTCCGATCGAGGAAACCTCCTCAAGAAGCTGGCCAACATCATCGCGAAGCTGAATGGATCTCTTGCGCAGCGCCTGAACACCTTGACCAGGCTGAATTCAGACGCCGATGCGGCCGAGGTTGTTCTTTCCACCTTGCACGGCAGTAAAGGGCTGGAATTCGACTGCGTATGGATCATCGGCGCTGAGGATAGCAACCTGCCGCACCCAGACTCGACCGAGGCCGAGGAGCGGCGGTTGTTCTACGTCGGTATGACGCGCGCCAGGAACCGGCTTGAAATCAGCAGTTCGCTTGAGGATGGGCAGGAATCGCGCTTCATGATGGAAGCTGAACTTCTCTAACTCGTCACTGATAACCGATTCTTGCAACAGATTTGAGTGTCACAACAGGCAGGTCCCTGTGTATCGAGGGCTTGTTCCCGTCCCGTATGCGTGTCTCCGCCGCCTGCCTTACCCATACTTCTGGATCTTGCAGCGCTTTCTGCAACTGTTCCTCGGTAAGGTCCCCGCAACGTACTGCGACTTGCCTGATTCCTTCGTCATGGTGGGAAAGCATCATATCCAAGTGCGTGGGAAACATATCGGCCACTGACAGACTGAGTTTGCCTGCTGCCCAATGAACACCTGAATCGAAAACATAATCCGGGAGTCGGGATTCGATCTCGCGATGTGCTACGGACAGATTTGAAAGAACACGACCGGTCAGGAGTTGTCCATCTGAAATGCTTGCCGCTGTAACAGCGCAGAGATGGGGCGTATGGCTTTCCATGCGTTGCAGTTTCTCGAAAAGCATCTCTGCTGCCTCTTGGGCGGACAACAGAAGGTCGATGATGACTTTCAGGTTTTCTTTCTGAGACGGCATGGCTATCCCTTGAAGTTCAATTTACGTCGAGAGGACTTGGTTGATAACGAAAACAATGTTTATCCGTAAATCACGCTAGTAGAACCTCAAGGATGAGGGCTACCATAATCGACGCGCGCGCGCAGTTCTAGACCGGCCTTGAAGCGCGGGACGTATTTGCCGGGAACGGGAACTGAGACCCCATTCTTGGGATTGCGCCCCATCCGCGGAGGGCGGTAATTAAGACCGAAACTGCCGAAACCACGGATCTCAGTTCGCCCTCCCCTAGACATGGTGTCAGCCATGGCATCCAAGATGACGGTGACTGCCAGTTCTGAATCTTTAATGGTGAATTGTGGAAAACGATCGGCAAGTTTTTTTATAAGTTCAGAGCGAGTCATTGGGTCCAACTATCTGCTTTAGGTTAGTTTGAGTGATACTGATGCTTCACCACATGCCCCGCGGCAACTTTTATACCTTCGGATCTGGGCACTCTTGGCCAATCCATTTGTGCCGGGAAACATAACATTGCCGCTCTGGCAGGCTTATGCTTCCACATCAAGTATGGCAAAGAAATGCTTCCGATTTCAAACCCGCCACGCGTTCCAATCCTAAAATCACCTGTTGTTCGATTCAGGTCTTCTATCAGATTGAGTCTAAATTGCTACAAATGAGCTCCTGACAAAATCTCGGGATCCTGTTTTGCTTCAATATCCGGCATCAGCAGTGCAATCTCGACCAAGCCCTTTTCCATTGCGCCCAAATCATCCGGCGACACTACTTTTATTTGCAGGTCTCCTTCGGCTACTGAAAGAGTATTCCTTAGTACAAACAGCTTTTTTTGCCGAATAGAGTTTATGCAATTTTGAAATTTTGCTGGCATACTAGCCACGCCAAAACTCTCTAGAATTTCCTTTTCCGCCCAATCCTTAAACGCATCTGAAAGTACAACTGCCCGGCTTGGCTGGCTAGTAGTTTTGCCTTCTTTCAGTTCTTCCGCATAAGTTAGCAATGCTGAAATAAATGAGTCATGAGGAGTATTGGCTTCTCGAGGGGTATCTCCAGTAATTTTCCACCTCAGTTTTGCATTCAACGCAATTGGCGGAGGCGGGTCAATTTGCGTTCCTACTCTGCCAAGTTTACGAAGCACTTCTTCTTTAACTTCCTGGGCAAATATTTCGTTCATAAGCGCAATACGTTCAAATTTGTCGCCTTGAAGCGCCTGTACGGTATAGGTCACAATTTCGTCGAATTGCCAAGCCAACATTACATATTTAGATTGCCCTTCTTTGTCTGTGCAGCAATATAGATGACGAACGCCCCCATTAAGTTTTCCATATAGTTTATTTTCTACTAGCTCCTTGTAATTGGTATACGGCGTCGACGTGGCCCAAACACATAAGACAGATCTTGTCGGTTCGCATCGTTGCAAATCACATGCCGGACTTAGAATCAAAATATGTTTTTTGTCGGATTTTTCCATTAGCAACTCGCCAAACCTTAAAGGCGAATGCGCAGGAATGGGGGGGCCAAAAACCACTTGGGCGAATAGATCGAACAGAGCTCTTCCTTGCAGAATCTGACCAGAAAAACCAATGTCATCAGCTTCAATTTTTCCTTTCAAGGCGCTAGGCAACGCCATACGACGAGTCTTTGCTGCAATGGCCTCTGAAAATAGCCAAGTCAAATATTCTGGAATTGACTCCCCTTCAGCCGTAAGCCTTGCCAAGTCCAATATTCTTAAATCATGGACTTCCATATCCTCACATTGAGCTTTGAATTCTGTGACTGCAGTTGTTGTAGCCTCAACTAAAGCTTCAATCACTTCTTCAAGCGATTTATTCCCCACATAGGGATCTCGCTTTCTTGAAATCCTACTATCCAAAAATTCGGGAGTTATATCCTGCTTGCGTAAGACATCGAAGAATGCGGATCTCAGGCCCACAATGCGTCGTACTATTTGCTGATCTTCTAACGTTGCTCTTGACGACATAATAAAAAGCAACTTGACCTTTTTTAAGGTTTCAGCGTACTTTTTAATTCGTGCAATCGCATCCGCATCCTCTTCGCCGTCTCGAAGGTAAAAATCGACAAATGCAATATCTGCAGTCGCCAACGCACCAACAGCACTTTCCATATTAAAGAAGGTTTTTACTTTCTCACTGCCGCACAGTTCCACCAACTTATCGACCACGACCTGCGGGGTACTAACCTTCCCCTGCAAATCAAGTTCAGCGATTCCAAAAAGCAAGGCTAGATTGGCATCAGGTTGCTGATTACCCTTGTGAGCATCCCACAACTTGACCATTGTGACATGGTCGCTGGTGGACTCAGTTAATAGAGTATCCATATCAGGGCCGGCGCCATCATGCAAAATTGTCCGAATAGCAGCTTCGCCAGCGCGCGACTCAACGATATAGTCTATCCATTTACTTTTATCCTCAGAACTGACTTGGCCTAAAGCTGGCGGGCCAAAAGCATCATCTACGACGACGGAGCTTTCAATGTTAAACGTCATTTCTTCCTCATTGTCGTTCTCAGTCTCACTAGGCGTCGAATGAAATCCTAAATGTCCGATACATGCCGTCAGCATCTGGTCCAGCCAACTCCAATTTGGCATTATTTTCCTCCGCGAGCCTACTGGCGATATACAAACCTAATCCACGACCATCCCTAGGGGGCTTTGATGAGACAAACTGATTAAAGATTATGTCAGTACGATCCGCCGAAATACCTGGGCCATTGTCAGAAAACAAGATTCCTCGTTTCTTTGAATCAAGCTGAATCTTAATTTTTCCTGGTTGAGATTTATCGAAGCGGTTAAGTAGCCAATAAAAAGAGTTGCTCAGTAAGTTATCAAGAATTTGCAAGAACTGCCCCTTCTCTACCTTTTCCTGCCACTCACTTTTACCAGCAGATATTTCACTTACATCTATCAAAATACCGTGTCGCTTAGCCTTCGCCTCATGAAACTCGGTAAGAAGCGAGACCATATCCTTCACGCTTTCGAATTGCCTGATTTGCCGACCCGGAATGCTCAACTCATCCAATATCCGGACGCGTTTTTCCAAGGTTTTCAATTGTGCGTGGACAACCTCCTGCGAAAATTTCCCACTCGTTACGGCTTTCAAAGTGTCTTGCGTAACACGAGTAAGCTCATGCGCAATAAATTCAAGCATCAAACCAACGCCAGCCAAATGAACGAAGCTCTCCAGGTCTTTATCAAAGTGTTCAATACGTAGCTTTGCACGCTCCCAAGCTTCACTCACTTCTTCGAGATGGTGCATAACTTTGGCCACGCTCGCGCTCTCGCTAGGAACCCTAGAACCTATTTGTTGCAGAGCTGCAACAGCAACGCCCTTGGAAGTCGTTATGCGTTTTTCAACATCTTCGGCCACTTGCTCCATTGGAGGTTGACACTCACGTTCCACCTCCTCCAGAAAAGGCCTGGCAAACCCAATAATTACATATCGCAGAAGACGCTTAAGCGCCTCCTTGTCGAGGGAATCACGAAATCCTTCACGATTTGTTTGGTCTTGAAGTAATGGATTAGCTATTGAAGAAATCCGCAAATATCCGGCAATCTGCGCCCGATTCAATTTAAATGCGCCTGAGGCCAATGCCTTCTTGTCGAGCGCAAGCCAGTCATCGGAACGCTCCCCATAAGGGTACACACGATAACCATCACGGTAGACAAGTAACCCCCCCCCCCATTGGTTGAGAAATACCTGTATCAGATTTTGATATAGCTCAAAGTCCTTGGTTTTAATTCGCCCGCGATTGAACCAATAAAATTTCATTTCCCAAGGGCCAACGTGATTCAATGCATGGGCAACAATTTCAGCATCAACCAAAAAGGAGTTTGCCCCTTTCTTTTTTTTCACGCCAACTTCTTCCCTAACACAAGTTCGTAAATGATCGCCTTTCATCACCACGGTTTTTTCCCGATGATGCTCTTTGTAAGCTATATGGATCGTTAACTCGGGCTCGCTTGCATCGTTATAGCGAAACTTTGCACTAACAATTGCATCGCAATAATTGAGTGGCTCTCGATCAAGAACAGGAACAGTCACTGGCTTACCTTGATAGGTTACTTTGATGAATTTGTTGGCTGTTAGACTCTTGAACGGATCAGCAATCTTAGCCAAGTCTTCCTTGACAACTCGCTGAACCTTATCCAATGCCCAGTCGCTTTGAAGATCTCTTATATAGATCTGAGTACCTTCAATAGGGATTTCATCGGAAGCACATGGGCTGCTAACAGGCGTGAAGTCTAATTTAGGGTCATTCGCACTGAGAGTCGGGTCGCTGACTGCAGGGCGCCAATCCATCACTAACCTATGCCATTCAGTATCGCCTTTTTGCTTCGTTCTAACTTTGATGTAATGCCCTAAGCGCATTGCAGATAGGCGGCCAATGCCTTTCTCACCAAGGGGGACCTTAGTGCCGGTCTCTGTATATTGGAGCCTAGAACTATTTCCTATAACGGATTTTATGAGCGCTTGTTTTTTTTCTAATCTGCTAGGTGTCCCAACTGTCAAATAATCCCCGCCAAGCAAGACACTCGACATCCCGATGCCTGTGTCTATTACCGCAATTCGATTTGTCTTTAGATAGGCCGCCGCGAGACTAGCTTTGGCCTCTGCTAGTGATGTCGGACTCCCATAGCTCTCAATAAATTTCTTTCTGGACCATTCAGTAACTTGAGGTTCCAGTTGACCGAGCACGGCCTCATTAAACACCTCAGGGTCAAATTCAGCAGTCGTGCCCATTGCCTCATAACTATCCAACACATTCATTAGCTGCTGATATGTAGAATGCTGCATTCCAATTCGAATGTCGACTTGGACTGATGGCGATTCAGCATCTAAAGAGTTCTTAACCAACTCATAGAGGGCTATCGCATCCGAGCTAATTAATTCGCCCCCAAGTTCGAGCAGTACCCGTGCTTTGAATTCAAATGCCATAACGCATTATTACCTCTTATAGTTGGCAGACCAAGCAACCTTGGTCGTCATCTTCTTCAAGCTCTTCTGTTCGATCTGCTTCCGCAAAGATTTCAATAAGCTTTACATTTTCTCTTCTTGCAGCATTTCGTTGTATCCGGATTACGTGCTCGCGCCTGATTTGTTCCATTCGCTCTGGTTGCTCCAATTCGGCAAGGCTCTCACCTTGACTCCACGTAAAGAAATTTCCTGTTTTCTCGTACGGCCTCTCGTACTCTTTAGCCTTGTCATAGAGATCAGGATAGGTTTCCTTCAGCCGAACCCATTCAATCTTTTGTTGATAGAAGCAGAAATAGCACCCTGACCTTGTACGGCCCCACTTGGTGTATGGAGGCATACCCACTCCTGAGGTATGCAGAATTTCTTCAATGTCACGCAACACCAGTCCGTCTTCTCTGAACGGGTAGACTGCTTTGATGTTTGGCTTATGGCTGATATAGCCACTACGATTTTCTTCTGCTCTCAAGCCAACATAGTTGATGACCTCTTCGTTACCGCAATACTGCTCAAAAGGTTTGAGCTTGAGGGCTCTAGTGCACCACCTACGATGGTTCGACGGAATCATTCCACCGTACATCTCATACCAGTGGTCAAAACCCACATCGGCATTTAGATGAACCACTTCTTTGCCTAAATAGCTGGATATTCGATCCAGATACTCATAGGTTTCTGGCAGCTCCTTCCGAGTATCACTAAATATATACTCCATCTCGGGCACACGATCACGCAAGTAGATTGCAAGCGCTGCACTATCTTTGCCGCCTGACAGGCTCAAAATGTGCCTTGGACGTTTCTCTTCAGCCATGGCTTGTCCTCTCCTTCGCATTCTTACTTACATCATCTGTTTGAATCCCCATCAATGCTTGGGCCAATGATGTGGCCGCCAACTGGGAGTCCCCCTTCGCAAACTTGGCAACCAATTCAAGGACGCTTTTTGCAATCGATGTTGACGCATCGTTGGTAGAGGAAAACACAGAGACTTCCTCACCTCCTGGAGTTGTTAACGTGACACCAATAAAGCGATCCGCAGCACGAGGAGCCTTTCCTCGAAGCATCACAACCTTCATCCAGCGCTGGTATCGACCGCAAAGATCAGCGAGTCCTTCCTGAAACTTGCTCATTGTGTCATCAACCCATGAATCCAAAGGTCGTTGCACTATAAGGCTCCCAACAGAATCAAGCCACTTTTCATCAGTTAGCAGCAAATCTGTACACCGCAGGATAAAGCCTTTTAATTTCGCATCTGCAAGCTTGGAACTCTCTTTAGTACACTCAGCTTGCAATTGGCCGCGAACGCGACTTAAAGGACCGCTTATCCCAAAGCCTCGCCCCAACTCATTAGCAACGTCCTCTTGAAGCTTACGATGAGCCATGCCCAGATTCGTCAAAGTGTTTGTCAGCCAAATGGAGAAGCTGTCTTTTGACTTCGATTCAAGATGTGCACGGCATAGCGTATGAGTAAGTAGCTCTATGGGGTCCGTAGCCTTGTCCAATATTGAGCGAACCAAAGTTGCGTCCTTACTAACGCTCAGAGTTTGTTTGGTGAAGTCTGGAAGTCTGTAGAACCACCGAATGAGCTCTCGCGCAGTCTCTAGGTACGTTGCATTCGTTTCAATGGAACAACCAACTGCCGTGAGCGCGACCCGATAGTCTGCAAGCAGCCTCCGACTTCCTTCAACTTCGGGCAACTCTCTCATCGTAAATGCCGACGGATTCTTGTACATCCGCTGCAAGTGCTCGGAGGTCATTTCCAAAATCAACGTGCCTCGCTCGAAAACAGCACATCTAGCACGATTTGTTAGCAGATATACAGCAATCCAGATCCCAGCTGGTCCCGCCCTAACACCCAGAGGAGGCGCTGCAAGTGCCTCAAGAATTTGTTCAAAACTCTTTGGCTCTTCAGAGTCAAGTTGGAGCGCAATAGCTGACCATACTGCAGAAAAAGGGGATGACTTGGAGAGAATGGGCGCATGAAGCCCCAATCGACCGTCAACTTCGCGCCAGATGCCCGTATTACATAATAGCGTGGTGTGAATCAGACGCTCTGGGGGATATTCGGCATCGCCACTAATTTGACGCGATTCATCTCCGCTCAAGTAGACATCAAACATCCGTTGTCTTGCTAAAACTATAGCCGAAGCGGGCTTGTCTTTATTGATCAACTCGTTCACGATTCGCGGCGTCTGGTGATACACCTTATCGAACAGCCAAGAGGCCAGTTGGCTGACGTTCATGAACTCACTATTTGGAATAGTGGAGCCGACATGCCAATAACTGGGGCCGGGACGATCTGCAGATGGCACTAACGCTGAAGTCACAAGACGCTCGACAACATCGCCGGCATCCTGTAGTCGATCTTCGACATACCTAGTTGTCCATGGATCCAGCCGCTTATTATTAACTTCTCCCAGTACAGTTTGCCAAATAGCGAACTCTGCAAGTGCTGCACGACTCTCGTTAGACAACGCCAAGCTAGCGCTGATACAAAGTTGGTCCTGCTCCTCCTTTAAACGTTTGGCAAGCTGCTGTTCTGCCTTTGAGTCCTTAGTAACCAATACAAGTCTAAGCCAGGCATCTGGACGCACTTCATCTGACTTTCCGACTTGAATTTTCGGCCATGCTTCCGCCGTCCCCACTAGGATGCCCATGGTGCGAATCGTGCCAGTTGCGTCATAGTGGCGATTGGCGACAACAAGACGTTTAGATAATGCTTTGGCAATGCCCTTAACAACTAATTCACTTTCGCTAGAACCTGCCGCACGCTCGTAAAGCGCCTCAATGTTGACGGCATCAGACACTGCCAGACTATATTCCGGCTTCTTGCGACGCTTTAGAAGAATGCCTTGATCAACCAATCGTGAGAGTGCCGAACTACTCTCCATCACATCATCTTCACCCAACGCGAAAGAAATCACCTCAGCGGTTATTGGCACAGTAATACCGGCCTGCACCAACTCTAGCACTGCAATTGTCTTTAAAACTGATAGTGCGACCGCATCCTGAGTAAGTCGCTCGACGGCTGCCTTAGCAAAAGCCCAACGGCGCTCAGCACCCAAGTCTCGAAAGCGCAGACTGTTCCCATCCGATAGAAAATCGTAGAGATCCGTAAGCCTGTACCAAGCACCAATAGCATGGCTAGCAGCAAAATCACGAAGTCCTTTAGGTTCGCTGCCTTTGAGGAATGCGTGAAAAGACCTTTCACTCTGACCGTATCGTTTCGATACTGTGGCAATAGCGGCTAACGTAAGCGGATGTAGCGGGTAGAGATTCTCTGGATGCTCAAAGAGTTCTTTGTCAACAGTAGAAGTAGAGCGCAATATGCCCAATTGCAGAGCTTGTGTATAAAGAGTCTTGCCTTCCGAGACCAGATCCTTGCGTTTATACAAAACCGGCTTGACGCCCAGGGCGTGACTGGCAAAGTGAGCGTAACGCTCTATGGGCTCATCAAACGGAATTTCTTCGAACCGCGCAGCAACTTTATGCCACTCATCGTTGAGGGAGCGCCCGACACCGGCCGCATAACTGGCAAGATGTTGGTGCAACATTGCGAATACAACCAGCTTATCGTCGTTAGCCTTGCATGCAGACTCAGCAACTTGTTGAAGTGCAATTAAGTCCCCTTGCTCAGGGTAGAGAGCTGCGTACTCTACGAATTTACCCACCTCGTCGATCAATAGCGCTAGGCCTTGGTAACCCATCGAGGTAACAACAGTGGCAAAGTCCCCGGCCAAATCGCCTACTACCGAATTAATGGGGAGTTTTTTGTAAGTTCCGTTTTCGATATCGAGTTTTTTTCGAAACGCGATGACCGCTTTTGCCCCCTTGATGTCTTGAAGCGCCTGATCTATCGAAGCGGCCAAAGCCAAGCCAAACGACGTGCGCGAGCCAACAACTGCCAGACCAAGTCTGTTTGTCGATTGAAACTTGGCGGCGATATCTGGCGCAATTGCAGCAAGACATTCTGCAGCGGCCGGATAACGGCTTGGCCCCGCTAACAACTGAGCAAGAATAACCCCCAAAGCAGACTTGCCGCTCCCATAGGGACCGACAATCTTCCATGCGCGTTGCGCTTTTCCCGTGACAAGACCCTCACCAATTTGACGAAGAGCAGCAAGGCCATTAGGCGTCATCAAATAACCATTTGTAACCTGGTCATCATATAAGTCCCGATTTAAAGCAATAGAGCGAGTGTGTCGCCCACTGAGAGTCAACACATCAATGACATGTTCATGCATATTCCAATACCTCCTCCCGCACCCACTGACGGTATTGTGGTCCAAGCTCCGCTGGCTTCAGGACAACGCTTTGCGTATCCGCAGTATCAACAAACCTGAGCGCCCCCTGGAACGGCCCTGCAATTGTGTTTGTGAGGAATTGACGCAATTGATGCTCATCCAAACGAAAAACAACCCCTGGACTACATTCCCCCTTGAGCACATTGCTAAAGTCAGCTGTCCATTGATTTTTACCCTGACGGGCCAAGAAATTTAACAAGGCAAATCCGAACACACGAGCGGACAGCCCTATTGGTAATGCCGCATCTGTATTGTATTTGACGCCCCCATCCTCGGCTTTCGTTGCTTTGATCAAATTCAAGTCCTGCAATGGGCACCAAGAAGTATCGTCTGTACTGCGCTCGGCCTGATAGTAGCTCTGGATGAAAATTGAGACATGCTGCTCAAGAGTGCTGGAGGCCAGAGGGCGAGACAACCCAGCGCTCCTCCTCATCAAAGCATTTACCAGTCCTTGCCGATCAAAACGAATAAGCCGCCCCTCGCCAAAAACCTCATTCCACGCAGCCAAACCTGCCTTCGTGCTTAATTGCCAATGTATAAGCCACAAGGATTCTAACGATTCGAGATAAGGATCCCATCCTAATTCATCAAACAGGCATGAACCCACAAGACCGGGAACGTGTCCAGCCTTATCCGGCGCGATAATGTCAGTTGCTTCAGCCCAGAACTGCAGTGACTTCACCATATTTCGCCCGATGCCAAGAGTATCCATCGCCCCCTCATGATTTCGAAGCAGTGCCGGCTCGCTCACAACGGCACGATAGATCTTTGGCAACCAGCCGTAGCGACATACAAAAGACTCGTGACCCGAAAAACGCTCGGCCCGATCAAGCTCATCAACCATTTATCCACCTCGTTTCTTAGCATTTTTTGGCACTTCTGTTGCCCCCAAGACGGCCCCAGCTTTCTGAACGAAAATGTGCTTGGCTATAATAAACTGTATATGCATCACAGCTAATCTTAATTAAGTTAAATATTAGTACTATTTGCAAGCCAAATAGCGTCCTTCTCTGATGATTGAGATTGCCCGATCCAAAGACGTGTCATCGAAAAATCAGACTGACATTCGCATTTTTTCAGCTCAAATAACGAAGAACAAAATACGCCACGATTGCGCAAATGATTGCTGGCAATGCTACCACCCAGTCCTGTCGTGACGGTAGACTCGCGGCAATCAGCGTGCCAGCAATCCACACGTGGGCCAGATCCCACCCACCCGTAACCTCGGGATGGGCGACGGCATACCAGATGCCAAAAGGAAGGAGTGCAATCGGGATGCGCGTCAGGATGTTGGGGGTCATGCGAACAGATCCCAACGTCCATGTGCTGCCCTCCCGCTTAGGAATGATGTTCGGGAAGCTAGGCTTAGCTCCCAGCAGCAGCGCAACAAGCCAGTGACTCAGCTCGTGCACCGCGCGGTACCAGGCAAAGCAAACAGGCTAAACGCCCACATGCCCAATTGAGACGCGATGACGTATTGGGTCACCAGCATGCCGCCGATCAGCCAGTGCGTGGCCGATGGAAGAGCGGCGAATTGGTCAAGCAGCTTGCTTGGCATAGAGCACGCGCTGGTTCCAGAGCAGTTCAGCCAGCTCTTCGGATTTATCGATCGGGCCGATTGTATTGCAATCGCGGCATTCCACCGCCCAGCCTTCTAAATCAGCCTCGATGATTTCCGTGTGTTCGCCCGCACAAAATGGGCATGGTGCTTTCATAACTTACCTTCTAAGAAATTGAATCCCGGTCCGCCTCACCAGTTCCTCATAGCTGATTGGCTTGCCAACCTTCGCGGAATTTGAATTTTCAATCCAGTGCGCCCACATCTTCCCCGCTGCAGGGGCATAGACCAGCTTGAACAGGTAGCGCGGCACCCAGACCTGATTTCGGCCTATCGTCGTTGGTCGTTCATCGTAGACAGGGCCGCTGAACACGTAGACATCGCCAGCGGCACGCATCACGTACTTTCGCACATCCTTCTCGATCTTGGCCGCAAGCCTTGCGGTTATTGTTCGGTGCCTGGGGAACCATGTTGGCCAGAGAGAAGCTTTGAGCCATCGCCGCCGACGTTGCCATATCAGCGGCTGGAGCCATGTGGCCACGGTCGAACCCAGAACGGCGATAGTCATCCAACGACGCCCTCTCTGCTGCCGGTAATCGCGCCTCTTCGTAGAATCTGTCGGTTCGTTTGATCTCGGGTGCCAGAATTGAACGGTTCAAACGCTCGACCACGTAGATCGGGGTGTGGCTCTTTCCGGAGTGAAGCACTGCGAAGCCGTCGAAACAAAGTGCTCTTGGCTTCATTTCCGGCCGAACTTGAACAATCGGCGGTTCGCCCTATGGATAGATGGCGGGTGGTCATCACCTTGTTCATTGAAGATTTTTTCTTTCCAATTCAGCAAATCCTATTCTAGCTTGTTCAGTATCTCCATTCCACCGGCCTACAGGAGAGCCATTCCCAAGCTGATAAAGATATCCAAGGAACCATGTGTCACGCGCAGCAACATCCAGTATCGAAACTAACCAACAGTCTTGAGAATATGCGTACCACGCTTCATTGATTGCTGCGTCGCTCCAGGACGCAATCTCAGGGTAGTTTGCTCGCAATGCCTTAATTCTTTCGGCCTCGCGAGGCGACAGTTCAGCCCCCCCGGTCGGAGTAAAGCATTCCAACTCGACAAATTGGTAGGCTATGCGTTTTCCCATCAACCCTTATCCCCAAGAATCCGCCTCATTGCCCACCACATCAGCGGATGCACGCGCCGGTTGTTGCCAGATTCAAGTGGTGATTCCCACTTTTTTACCGTATTGATAGTCGTCATCCAGCGCTCTGCCGCTTCTGTCTGTGTCAGGCCGTGGAGCTCGCGCAAGGCGACCACCTCTTCCGGCAGGGGTTGTTGATGGGCGGTGCTCATCGCAGGTGGCCAAAATTAATCTTCCCCAGCAGTTCACCAATCATCTCTATCGGGTAGTGCCCATCTAGGTTTTGATGAATCAGGTTTTCAGGCCCACCAAACAACATGCGAGATATACGACCTCGCCCGGCAGCACGAAAGAGTTTGGGTAGCGGAATAGCTGCATGCTTCGTCTTAATTTCAACTGCATCAGTAGGCTGATACTCTGGGTATCTAACCAACACGATGAGTTCGTCAGCGCTGATATATGCTTCAGCAAAATGATGGTGACCCATTTTTTGTTGGAAGATCATTTCACCAGTGAACTGAAGCGATACATTTGGGGAAAGTGGTAGTGAAAATTTCATTCTCTATTTTCCTACAACAAGTCAAAGTTGAGCTTGAACCCGATTTTTCCAACCTCGGGCCCATGTTTTGGCACTGCGAAATTATTAAGGACTGATCGCCATGAGGATGAATCAGTATCGTTGATTTTCACGGCACCGTGCTTCAGTAGATATGAAAACTCGTGCGAAGCTACAACTGCGTCATCAATTGTGTAAGGCACTTGAGCCTTATCAAAGCCGGCAGCTTTGAGTTTTTTGAGAATCGACTTGCATTCAACGTCAATCGACAAATTTTCAATATATAGTCCAATCACTGCCATGCCAGTTCCTTTTTTAATCACGTTCTAGTTTTAGAAAACCACGGCCAAAACAATACGATTCTCTCGTTGTGTGCATGGAATGCATCGCCACGATCCATTTGTATTCACTGAGATTGGCTACTTGTTGGAATACTTGAGCCGGATCCGTTGCACCATTTACAGTAAACAAACGCGGCAACTCCTGGCCATCCACCAGTCCCCCCGCACAATTCGCATTCAGTGCCGAGTTCAGAAAGTTTTTGGGCCTGCTCTAAACGCACTTCCCACGACATCTGTTTGTCTTCATTTTTTTCAGCCATTCTGTACGATCCTTAAGTTTGCCGCCTTCATTCTAATTACCTCCAGTACCGCCCACTATTTCATTACTTTATGAGGGCGTTTCCCGCCAGAATGCTTTTTGCTTGGAAGTCTTCCATCTGGTCGGCAGCAAAATACAAACCAATCAAAAGCATGCCAATCACGATGAAGCGAACAAATAATTCCATACGACTCTTCCCTATTACAATTTAACTACTTCGTGGTCCTCGCCCAGAAATACCGCTTGAGCGTCGGCCTGCTCAAAATTGAGCGCGATCCAAGCCATCTCCAATGGGCCGTAAACCGGTTCCTGCGTATTTGTATCGAACTTCTGCTTCCTTAAGTACAGCCCAGTCGATTTTTGCCGTACAACGTGAATCTTATGCATTCAAAT
>Ga0210044_10006856_pt1 | contig 14817 bp, 21 predicted proteins | sample CryGey13umfilter_2_FD_183959 | JGI IMG/M metagenome (GOLD analysis project Ga0210044, IMG submission 183959) | Groundwater microbial communities from aquifer in Utah, USA - Crystal Geyser 4/9/14 3 um filter (SPAdes) (version 2) | ecosystem: Environmental > Aquatic > Deep subsurface >...
AATAATATCATTCATAAAAAAAACCAATGCAAATCTTTCACCATTATTCATAACTCTATCAAACATAGAATTTTTAGTTTGATCAGGAGTTAAAAAATTGGATGTAACATCTGCAATAAATCTTTCTTTTTCCAAAATATTTTTAATTTCTTCTTTTAAATCATGATATGCACTTTTATAATTTAGAACCATTTCTCTCCAATCAATATCTGGATAATCAAAAGCTTTACATTGAGCTTCTCCTAATGTATCATATTCAACTATATAATAATTTTTTAAATGAGAATCATCCCATCCACCCATCATAATTTCAAATGCGGGATTAAAAGGTTGTGTCGGTGTAATTAGAACCTGATATCTATTATTGTATTTTCTAATTCTATTCATATATATATATATTACTTAAGTAAGAATTTTAATTTACAATTCAAAACAAAATTAACTAAATATTCAAAAGTTGGTTTATCTATAATAATAATATCATTAAATTTCACAATTGCATCTGCTAAATCTTCAAGTATGGGATCACCGAATTTTCTACCAAATCTGTCCGGCTCTGACTTATATAATTCTGCAAAATCTAATAATGCTTTTTTACCATCAATATCGACAATTATCCAATCATCTGGAGATGGTTCTTCATTATTATTATTATTATTATTATTATTATTATTATTATTATTATTATTATTATTATTATTATTATTTATTGTTATATTATCACAAATATTTTTAAATCGAATAGAATCGTCCATAATATTAAATATAGATATATATTTAAATAAAAAAATTAAATTAATCCTTTAAATATTGTAAATTAGCAGGAGTATAATATTTAGATTTTAAAATTTTACCATTTGTTGCATCATATACAATCCAATATTTCCCTTCTTTTTTATATTGTGGATTTTTATAAACCCCTTTTTCAATAATATCGGCGACAGTATCTTTAGCATCTTGTTCTGTCTGACATGCTTTTGTCATATTAGAACGATGAACAATATTAAAACTTTTATCTAAATCAATTCCGAAAGAATGACCTGCTCCATAAATTACATATAAAAGATCTGTTAAAGCATCTCCAACTTCAACAATATCATGATTTTTGACAGCTTCTTGCAATTCTTTAAATTCCTCATCGATGAGAGCTAAACGTAAATTTACTAATTTAGTATTTTCAGTAAATACTTTTTTGAGGGGCGTTTTTTCAACAGGATGTTTAAACGTTTCGTGAAATTCTTTTACTTTTTCAAAATTAGACATGATTATAATATAATAATATAAAATATACTATAAAAATATACTTTTAAACAATATATATTTCAATTTTTATTTTAAATTTCTAATTTATAGAAATGGATTATAAGGACAAATATATAAAATATAAAAGTAAATATATCCAATTAAAAGGTGGGGGAAGAAATAAATATGCAATAGTAAGTTTATGTATGCTGAATGAGATATATGTTATAGGTGCATGTATAAGTGCATACACTCATAAAAAATTCAAAAAAGATATTGATTTAGTTATTATGTGCGACGATATAATATATAATAAATATAAAACGACATTAGAAAGATATTATGATAAAGTGGTAAAGATAGATTTAATAAAATTTGATATTTCAAGAAATTATAAATTGCCATATGATAAATATTCCCCTTGGATTGGATACAGTACAAATAAATGGCAATGTCTAAATTTTATAGAATATGATAAAATATTATTTCTAGATGTTGATATATTGCCAATTAAAAAATCTTTTTATGATATATTAAGTTATAATACTCCAGCATTCCATCACGTTCTTCATAAAAAAGAATGTATCAATAATAATAAAATATATATACCTCCAATAGATTCTTATTCAAAATTAATCAACAATATCGATAAATATGGGAGTATTGATGGAGGAATATGTTTATTAGAACCAAGTAAAAGTTTGTATACCGAATATATTGATTCAATAAATAAATTATATTCAAATGGTATATATTCAACATACTATTCTGGTCCAGACGAAACTTCATTATTTTATTTTTTTATTAAAAAAAATATTCCATTACATGATATTTGCATTGAATATGCGGTTGTTCCTTGGGATAATATTAAATCAGTGAAAAATGCTAAAGCATACAATTTTTTATCGAGAATAAAACCATGGGTTAAACCATTAATTATATCATGGGATGAAGAAAAAATATGGCATAAAATTTATCATCAAATGAAAAAATCAAAAGAATTAAAAACATTATATAAAAAAACATTGTTAAGTACTTTAAAAAGTTTTTTAGATCTTCCGGAAAAATTACAAAGAAAATACTATAATACAGATCATTCTAAATATATCATGGATAAACTCAAAAAAGTTATCACATATAAGAAATTAATTAAATATAATCCGCCAGAAACAGAAAATTATGGTATTTTAGTATTAGATGAATTATTAAATAAGTTAAAAAATTGAAATAAAAAATTATTCATATTATAATATTATGGATAATTTAGTTCCAAATATGGAAAAAGTTTATGGTACAATAAATGAATTAAAAGAAAGACCTTCTTGGGATGAATATTTTATGTTAATGGCAACTTTAGCATCAAAAAGATCATCATGTGAAAGATTAAATGTCGGATGCATTATTACAAAAGATAATAGAGTCATTTGTACTGGTTATAATGGTCATATTAAAGGAACAAAACACGAAAGCTATGTTGAAGATGGACATGAGCAAATGACAGTACATGCAGAGGCAAATGCAATTGCAGATGCATCTTTGCGTGGAATTAAAACAGACGGATCGACTATTTATATTACACATTTCTCTTGTATAAATTGTATTAAAATGTTGATTTCAGCAGGAATAAAAACAATATATTATCACAATGATTATAAAAATAATGAATTATGCCTTAAAATTGCTAAAAACTCAAATGTTGAAATAAAACAATTCAAAATTGTTCCCAAGAGAAATTTATAAATAATTTATTATAATTAGCACCAAAAAAATATTTGAGGCAAGACAAGCCAAAAAATTATTTTTTTTAAATATATTTTCTATTATTTTAGAATATATTTTATTTTTATTTTTATTATCAATATACGATAATGCATGAATATTATTTTGTAATGCTTCTTCACATATTTCTAAAGTTTTATTTTTAACATATTTTAATGCATGAAAATTTTGTTTTATTGCTTCTAAACATATTTTTTTGATATTTAATATCTTTTATTAATATCCATTTTTGTTTTATTGCTTCAATATACATTTCTTCTGTTATATGACGAATATATTTTAGTGCACGCCAATTATATTTTATGGTCCTTAAACATATTTCTTTTGATTGATGAAAAATAAAATGCAATGCATATATATTACGTTTTATTGCTTCAAATTGTATTTTATCAGTAATTTGTGTTGGAAACATAAAACGCAATGCAAAAACATTTTGTTTAACTGCTTCTAAACATAATTCTTCTGTTTTTTGTTCAATAAATTGCATTGAATTACCTGATTTCTTAACTGCTTCCAGACATATATCATATGCTGGTTTATTAATAAATTTTATCGAAAAAGCATTTTGTTTAACAGCCAAAGAACATAATTCGTATGTTTATTTTTTTATATTCTTTATCATATGCCCATTCATTTACTTTTACTGCTTTTAAACAAAATTCATTATTATCCCATTTATTATGTTCCATTTGAATAATAATAACTATTCTTTAACATATTTTAAATTTTCAATTTTATTTGAATTAAAAATATCTCTTTGGAAAATATAATGGAATGGGAATTAATAAATTTATACAAAGATGGCATAATGATAACAAATACATATAGAAAAAATTTAATAAAAAATATAAGGAATAATTTCACGCAAGATGATTTTTTTTTATTAGAACAAAAAATAGAAAAAATGTTTTGGGACATAAAAAGAAAAATAAATATGCAAACAGAATATCAAGAATTTGATAATATAAAAAGAGCTAAATTAGAATTAAAAAAAGATATATATTACAGAAGTTTTATAAATAAAATAATCAATATTGATGACAAAAATAATAAAGTATATTATCATAAAATGGAAGGATCTGCAAATATTTTTTCGCAAAATAAAGAAAATGTAATTGCAATGACAATATTATTTGATAAAAATTTATATGAAAAATTAATGAATAATAAATTAAATCCAAATAATATAGAAGTCCCAAAATATTATTTACAACAAAATTACGGTTTTCCGAATATAAATTATTGTAAATACAATATTTGTAGTGATAAATATAGGAAGGAAAAAATTTATAAAATGTTTTATTGTGATGATTGTGAAAAAAATTGGTATAAAATTATTGAGTAATATTTTTTAATTTTAAATATTTTGCTTTATATTTTTTATATTTTTTTTCCCATAAATTTTCTTTACTATTTATATATCCACCATATTTTGAATATTTATATAAAGGTAAATAAGCAGGGTGAATATCTTCATATTTAATTATTTTTTGCAGATTAAATATAATTTGATTATTACTTGACATATAATTAAAATTAGAAAAAAATGAAATTTTTAATATATTAATAAAATAGAAAGTATTATATTAATCTTACATATAAATAATGGAATATTCTCGACAATTATATGTTATAGGGAAAGAATCAATGAAATTTCTCGAAAATCCTCAAATAAATGTATTAATTATTGGATTAGATGGTCTTGGAAATGAAATAGCAAAAAATATAATTTTATGCGGAGTAAAAAATGTATCATTATATGATTTAAATAAAGTTACATATGAAGATATTAGTTTTTATACATCTGAATTAGATGTGATTGAAAATAAAAATAGAGTTGATGCAGTATATAAACAACTAAGTAAACTTAATCCACAATCAAATGTACATATAACAACTGAACTATCAAATAAATATTCGCATATGATACTTGTCAATCAAACATTGGAATATCAAATTGAACTGAATAATTATTGTAGAAAAAATAATATAAAATTCATTTCATGCGGTACTTATAATTTTTTTGGGCAAATATTTTGTGATTTTGGGGAAAATTTTGAAATAACAGATATTGATGGAGAAGATATAAAAAGCGGTATTATTGAAGATATAAAAGATAATATAATTACATGTGTAGATGAACACAATTTAAGTACAAATGATAAAATACAATTTAATAATAATACAAGTTCCAACCAGATACATACAGTTTTTAGAAAAATAAATAAATTTAAATTTAGTGTAATAAATAGCATAAGTGAAGCAACAAAATTTACTCAAATAAAAGAAAAAAAATATTTATCATTTGTTCCTTTGGAAGAATCACTTAATAAAAGTAAATCAAATGATAATGATATGAAAAAATATTTAGAATATCTTGAAAAAAAAACAAATAAATTAATACCAATGCAATCAGTAATTGGAGGAATTGTCTCACAAGAAATATTAAAAGCGATAACACATAAATTAACTCCAATTAACCAATGGTTTTTCTTTGATGCAAATATAATTGTCCCCGAACAAGAAGAGAAAATGAAAGATTTATTTTTAAATTCAAGATATAATGCACAAATTAATATATTTGGTAATAAATTTCAAAAAAAAATAGAAGATACAACAATTTTTGTTGTGGGAACAGGAGCAATTGGATGCGAACATTTAAAAAATTTTTCATTGATGGGTTTTAATATTGTTACAACAGATATGGATACAATTGAAAAATCAAATTTATGTAGACAATTTTTATTTAATAATGATGATGTTAATAAATATAAATCAAAAGTAGCATGTGAAAAAATTAAAAAAATGAATAAAAATATAAAAATATATGCATTACAAAAAAAAGTATGTGATGAAACATTGGATATATTTAATGAAGACTTTTTTAAAAAGATAAATATAATAGCATCCGCGCTTGATAATATAGATGCAAGATTATTTCTTGATAAATTATGTCTAACATATAAAATTCCGCTAATTGATTCTGGGACTTTGGGAACAAAAGCAAGTACACAATCTATCATTCCAGATTTAACATGTTTATATGGTTCAACAAAAGATTCGGTAGAAAAAAAAATACCAGCATGTACATTAAAACATTTTCCATATTTAATTGAACATACAATACAATATGCCAGAGATTTATTTGAAGGATATTTTATTCTTAATGATGAAAAATTAGAAATAAATAATAGTGGAAAAAAAGTATTTGACCAATTATATAATGAACAAATAAATGATTTATTAAAGGATGAAACACATGAATGGAACAACACTACAAAAAGAAAACCAATACCGATTATATATGATGAAAAAAATAAATCTCATAATGAATTTGTAACATTATTTGATAAATTATATAGTGGACAAATAAATGAATTCGATAAAGATAATAATGATCATATAAAATTCATCACACTATGTTCAAATTTAAGAGCACAAAATTATTTAATTGATCCAATAGATGAATTTACAACAAAAAAAATAGCAGGAAAAATAATACCGGCAATAGCAACAACTACTGCATTAGTATCGGGATTGGTTGCATTAGAAATATATAAAATATTGTTAAATACAACTACAACAATAAATAATCAAAGTTATCTTAATTATTATATAAATTTAGCAGTGCCAATATTTGCAAGTTGTGAGCCAGTTGAAAATAAAGAATTATGGGATAGATATGAATTTAAAAATCCATATATAAATGAAATATATGACAAAATACCAAATATATCTTGTATAATGTATGAAAAAAATACAATTATATCTGAATTTATGGATGAGAATGAACAATTAAATAGAAAAAAACAAAATTTAATTGATATTTATAAAAAATTTGTAAAAAAAGACAAATATAATTATCCAATAATGTTTTCAGTAATAACTGAAGATGATAAAATCTATAAATGCATTGTATCAGGATAATTAATATTTAAATTTCGCCAATATATATCATTTGGTTCAATAATAGAACATTTTTTATTTTTAGATTGAGCATCAATAACATTTCCTTTAACACATTTATTATCACAAACGACACAATTATAACATCTCAAACACTGCCCCAATGTTTTAGTTGAACAAGTATCACAATAAGCACCAGCATTTTCAGAATAATTTTCAATTGAAGTTTCAGTGGTTGATAAAGTGTATAAATATACAATTGTAAAAAAAACGAATATTAATATATATGAATTCATATATTCTTTAGAGATAAATATTTTGATTTATACTTTAAATATTTTTTTTTATAATCTGCACCCCCCGATTTTTCTTTTTTAAATTCTAAGATTTGAGCTTTTAATTCATCTGGATTTCCAGGAGAAATTTCTTCTTTCTTTGAATCTTTAATAAATAAAACAGTTGGGAAACCAGATATTTGATATTTTTCTGTTTCTGGAGACTCTGCTTCATATTCTTCATAGGTTATATTATTTTTTGATGCAAAATCAGTATCTTCCTTCAATTTGTTCCATTTAGGTAAAAAATTTACACAATGCCCACATCCATTCATTTTAAAAAGTATAATTTTTATATCCCCCATATATTATATTATTATAATACAAAAAAAATATAATTATAATATATACAATAATGTATAAATCTTTAGTTAAAGTTAATTACGATATTACGAGTATAAAAAATAAAATTTTTAATATTTTAGTTATAGATAATAATGAAAAAACATTAAAAAAATTGCAATTGTTTTTGAAAGAGCGCGGACATAAAGTGACAATAAAGACAGATGGTGCAAATAGTTTATATTGTATATCAAAAAATAATTTCAATATGATATTCATTGGGCAAATTGAAGAAAATAATTTATTTACCAAAGAATATTTAATAGAATGTATAAAAGAAATTAAAGATACTTTAATTTTGGCATATTCTGATGATAAATTATTAAAAAAACCAAAAATTGAAATTGATTTAGTAATTTTAACTAAATTTTTTAATATAATTGAAAAATATGAATCTAAAATAGATAATTTTGAAGAACAAATTGTTCATAAATTAGAGAAAAAAGAAATTAACAAACTAAGGAAATCACTAGTATTGTATTAATGCATTGTATTTAATAAATATTTTTTTTATTTCATATATAATTATATATATATGAAATTATATTTTTTATTAATTTTGATTATTATGTTATATATGCTATATTCATATGCATATGATAAAGAGAATTTTTTAAATGCTTTAAAAAAAGTAAGAACATACCCAGAAATAAAAGATGATAGATTATTTAGTGATATAAGACATTATGAAAACGATAGTGCAAATGGAAGACTTGGATTGGATAAATGTTTAGAACTATGCAATGGATCATGTGTTGAATATGGTAATACTGGGGCAGCAACATGTTTTCCAAAATCATTACTTGATCAAAATTCTTATTATGATTCATTGAGAAAAATGTCAACAGATTTTGAAAATAATGAAATAACCAGAACTGAAAAATTAAATTATGTAAATATGAGATAAAAAATTGAAATTTAAATACTTAAAGAATATAATATAATATTATATTAATTATATTATAGCAAGGTTAAAATGAGTAAAATTATTGAAATTAGTAATACTGATGAATTTTTAAAATTATTATCAAATAAAGATAAAGTCGTTTTATTGGATTTTCATGCAACATGGTGTAGACCATGTAAAAATTTGGGTGAGTATCTACATGATTTAGTAGATAAATCTGAAAATACAAAATTTAACAATATTATATTTACTAAAGTTGATGTGGATAATAATGAATGCGATGATCTCGTGAAAAAATTTAATGTCGGTTCGATTCCAAGAATAATAATATTAAAAGGAGTGGATATTTTAGAAGATATTGAAGGATATAATCCATCAGAACTTTTAAAAACATTAGAAAAATATTAAAAAAAATTGAAATAAAAATTGTCTAAAATACAAGGAATATTATATTATTTAAAATGTCTAAAAAATCATATGTTGGTTATGTTTACGGAGGTGGATTAAAAAAAAGTACAGTCTGTTTAATGTCTGCATCTAGTGAAAGTGATCTTGATTCTGTATTTGAAAAATTAAAAAATACTTATGGATCAAAACTACGAGGAAGATATTGTAAAACAACTGTTAGTGATGCATTTGAATTATATAAAAAGAAAATGAGTGATTCACAGGATGGTAATACGTTAATTTACAATTCGATTGATAAACATAGTGTTGATTGTTTAAAAGAAGTTACTGAGGCTAAAATTGCATCTCGTCTTGGAGCAAATGATGACGACGATGATGGAGATGAAGTTAAAACTAAAAAAACAAAAGGAAAAGAAAAAGAAAAAGAAAAAGAAAAAGAAGATAAAACAGGCGAATTAGATGAAGATGAAGATGATAAATCTAAAAAAAGTAAAAAAACAAGTAAAGCAAAAGATGATTCTGATGGTGAATCCGATTCCGATGATGAATCATCAAAGAAAAAAAGCAAAGAAAAAAAAACAAAACAAAAAGCTAAAGCTAGCTCTAAATCGGAATCGGAATCTGAATCAGAATCAGAATCAGAAGATGAAAAGTCTAAGAAAAAAAATTCCAAAGCAAAAGGTAAAGCTAAAACAAAATAATTTAATTTATTAATTATTTTATTATTTTTTTATTTTATTTTTTTATTTTATTTATGCAAGAAAATAAGTATATGCAGAAAGACCGGCAATATATGATGCAGCAGTTGTTAAGCAAGTAACGAGATCTCCGGTAGAAGAGATTCTTCCATCAAGAAACCAAGAAACAACAAATACAGTGATTACTTTAACTGCATCATGTGTAATTACTTGTGTTTTACCAGTTCCAACGACAGGAACATAATTATTAAGAATCATATCATATACAGCAAAACCGGCTAAGAAATTGATAGATGATTTACCCCATGCAACATCAGTTAATTTATTACCAGAAAGTAAACGTGAAACAATTAACATAGTTCCAAATTTAAGAATATCGTCAAGAGTTGTTCTTAAATTAAGATTTGATACTCCAGAAGTACTAATATGTTTTCTAACAACGGCTTGATAAACAGCAAATCCTAATAAAGTTAAAACAGTAGATTTTAACCAAGCTGTATTTAATGCACCATTTAACCAAAGTTGTTGAGTTGTTTCGGCAGAACCGAAATAAAGGGAATCTCCTTTAATATTTGCTAAAGTTTCACTCGAAAGCCAATCTAAATCCATTATATTATTATGTCTAGAAAAATATAAAAACTATATAAAAAATAAAGTTATATATAATTCAAACTTTTATTTATAAAATTATAAAAATTTGTATTTTTAAGATCATCAAACTTTTTATATTTTAAATCCTTCATTTCACTATTATAAACCATAATAAAAAACATATTCCAGTGTAAATAATCTATTTGTTTATTTGAAAATAATCTATCATTAAATACCCATTTGCCATATTTATCACGGGTACCATCGAAAGAATTATCATAATGAAAGTATTTATATTTATAATTAATATTTTTAAATTCATCCAATACTTCCCAAATAACAAATTTTCCAAGATCGAAATAATCAAATATTTTTTTATTTGTTAATTTTTCATTTAATTTATCAAGAATTTTTGTGATTAATATACCATCTTTTCTTGAAGCCATAATTGCATTTGATGGTTTCATATATCCATTTAAACATGTATCACCAGTACATCCAAAACCAACAAAATCATATTCATTTAATTTATTTATTATTTCAATTGGATCACGCATAATTATTACATCTGAATCAATATATAATCCACCATATTTCGCAAGTATCATGATTCTGTAATAATCAACTTTCTGTTGTATTAACAAATTTGGTGGTAAAATTGGAAGAGTTGGTAAATACTCTTTTATATTTTTTTCATTTAATTCTATAATATTAAATGATTTATTACAATGTTTATGTAGTGTTAAACGACATTTTTGAATATAATCTGGCATTTGTGCCCCATCAATATTTTCCCAATATACAAATAAATTTGGTTTTGTATTTATATTATTAATCATAGCATTTTCCGTATAGTTTTCGATAGAGTATGCAATATTCTTATATATAATATAAATTATAAAAAAGAGAAAAATATATTTATACATAAATTTATATATATATATTATCTAAAATAAATATATATGTCGTATCAAAAATTAATAACTTATATTGGGATGGGTGCAATGACTGTATCAATCTCGAGTATAACATATACAGCTAAAAGTATATTGGATGTGATAAATGGAATATCTTCATTAAAAGGGACAAATATTAATGCAAATTTAAGTAAATTTGATTTAACTAACAAGATCCAAATAATACAATCATTATTAGAAGAAATAAAACATATTGAATCCAATGCTATTGATTTAGCTTTATTATCAATAAAGGATATATTAATTAATATTGAATATGAATTATTCAAAATAAATAGTAAAGCAAAATATAATAGTAGTCTATATATTTTTTATTATTTAAGAAGTTATGATTTTGTTGATCAACTTGATAAAATCGAAAAATACAGCATAATTCTCGATAGTCGTCTTAATTTATTGTTTAATTTAATTAAAATAAAAGAAAATCTCAAAAATAATTATGATAAACAAAATAAACAAATTAAAACAAAAGATTTACCACCGGATTATGATAGTGAATTATAATATAAATATATCAAAATCCTAAATTATATTTATTATTACTTCTAAAAGGAAAATATTTAATTGGAGGATAAGTATTATATGGAAGATATCTATATGGAGAACCAATAAATTCTGGGATATATCTATCAGTATTAGAAGTTAAATAATGATCAGTTGGACCTTTGGAATATAATTGCGTAAGAACAGCACTTGTAAAATATTCCGCTTTATTGTGTAAAAAATATAAAATAATAAAAAAAATAATAATAATTAGATTCATATATTATTATATTATATTTTATTATATTGTATAATATAATTTATCAACCAGTTTTTTATTTATTATATTATTAAAATGTATATATATTTATGGAAAAAACATGTGATATACAGAGATGTAATAATAATTGCAAAAATAATATGAAATTTTTTAATAAAGTAGTGACAAGTAATATAAAAGATAATAATTCACTTATAAGTATCGGTGTTTTTTTTCATATAGTTGATTCTAAATTTAATAAAAAAGATATATATAAAAATATTGATTATGCAATAAATACAATTAATAGAGATTTTAATGGAAATCCAATTAATAGAAATTATGGAATTCAAATTGTTAATCATTTGCCTAATAGCGGTCCAAATCCATATGTAAAACAAATGTACAATAATACATTCAATCGTTTTGGAACATCAAATATTAAATTTACTTGCACTGGCTATAGAACTTATAATATAACGGATGGCAATTTTGCACAACATTTTGGTATTGATAGTGTTCCAGGTATTGAAAAATTTATATTAAACAGAGCAAAACCAGTTCAGCAAGCAAGGTATTTAAATATATGGGTTGTTAAAATGAAACATTTATTAGGATTTTCATATTTCCCTTGGATGAAAAAGAATTATAATCACGTTAATGGTATTGTTTTAAATCGTGTAACATTTGATAGAAAGCAACAAATTCCATCATATAACTTATGTAAAACACTTACACATGAACTCGGACATTTTTTTGGACTCCTTCATACATTTTCAAATCCAAATTTAAAACCACAATCAAATGATAAATATAAATTGGGAAATGCAGTAATTGATTATAATAAATCAACAAATCAAGATGTAGTGGGCGATTGTGTTGTTGATACATTTCCACAAAATAATCCAACTTTTGGCAATCCAATTAATAATACAAGATATTTAGGAAGATTATTAACAAATAATAATAATAATATTTATATGGCAAATTTTACAAATTATATGGATTATACAAATGATGCATGCATGTTTAGTTTTACAAAAGATCAAGTAAATAAAATGAGATTATTTGTATTTAAATTCCGTCCAAATATAGTAGCAAGGCCAGTAAACAGGCATTTTAATTATAAAAATAAGCTTTAAAAAAAATTGAAAAAAAAAATTATAAGGAAATTTATATATAAATATACACTTTAAAATGAATTCTTCTACAAATACAAATTCATCAATTACGACTAAATATGTCAGAGATCTTGAAAAAAAATATGAAAGCTTGAAAAAAGAAAATACTAATCTCAAAAAAGATAAAAATGAATGGCAAAATTATGGGCAAAAATTCATAAATAGGTTTAAATTATTTAATAGTTTAAGATTATTTTTTACTAAATATATTGATTCATGCACAATTCAATTATATGGATCAATGGTCCGGAAATTTTTTGAGGCACATGCAGCACTTGCTAAAATGGATATATCTATTGGTAATATATCTGGAAGTGATATGGATATTGCACTTTTTAATTATGACAATATTGTTTTTAATTTAAGTAAATGGATTATTAAAATTCAACAGTTTTTTAATAAACTAGAAAGACATTTAATGTTATATATTGTTGCAAAAAAAAAATTATTAATTGGTGATTTTGAATTGGTTAAACTAGATGATATTACGCTAAATAATGTATCATCAATAAGTCCAATTGGGAGAAAAATGTTGGTTAATATTCCGCATTATGTATTAACATTTAAAAATATAGAAGATGACACATATTTTGAAGTAGATGTAATGGGATGGAAACCGACAGATGAAATGTGGGGTTCTGATTTTGATGTTAATGATATTGTATTATCGGAAAATAAATTTTATTCTACAAATAGTATTCCGCAAATAATTAATAGCATTCATAGCGGAAAACCAAATCTAACAATTGATTTTGAATTTTTTCAAAAAAGAGCATTCGAAAATGGATCATTGTGGGAGAAAAAAATAGAAAATTTATCTTCCATAATTTTCTTTCTCAATGTTAGAGTAAAGAAAATAATCGAAGCAGGCTATTCAATTAATTTTATGTCGTCCTATAACATACCATGCTTTTATATTGAAGAAAAAAATAATTGTATTATTACAGATGAAGAACCACCATATATTTCAGTTGTTCTTGAATGCAATCATACACTTTCATTAAATGCTTATGCAAGTATTATTACTACCAAAAAAACAGATACACAGGCAACATTGTGTCCATATTGTAGAAGTAATATTATGATAAAATTTTCTGAAGGCAAATTGTCATTATTTAAAAATATTCCGGATCTCAGTGAAAATCTTATTAATAATATGACAGATATGATAAATTATAAAAATATTGAATCAAAGAAAAAAAAAATAAACTTTGAAAGTGAAAGTAGAATAAATAAATTATTATTGGAAGCATACAAAGAAGCAGAAGATGAAGAAAAAAATTATGAGTATGAATTATCTTATAGTAGTGTTCCAAGAAGAGCAAGATATGAGAGAGAAGACGGCAGTTCATAAGTTTTTTATTAGTTTTTTATTAGTTTTTTAGTTTTATTAGTTTATATTATATTAATTATATAATGTATTTATATGGATAAAAAAACAAATATTAAAAAAAATAAATATTATAAAATTTATAAAACATTCATAAATTTTTCACATATGAATGGATTACATATTGATTTTTATCATCAAGCATATAAATATATTGGCGAATTAAATCCGGAATTGAATTTTAGAAATAAAATTTTTAAAAAATTTGTTCAGTTAAATAATTTATCAAAAAAAAAGATATATATATCTCCACATGTTATTAAAGTAATAAAACAACAAATTGATTATATAATTGATAATCCAAATTATTGGTCAAGAT